>OGQT01000015.1_pt1 | contig 175792 bp, 203 predicted proteins | sample 1553261 | NCBI WGS metagenome assembly OGQT01 (sample SAMEA2579992, study PRJEB22360) | human gut metagenome | biome: human gut; feature: human-associated habitat; material: faeces | place: Denmark | collected 2008/2010
GATATTGCAGTAAGAATACTGAATGTGCATTATTATCTAAATTCATTGTATTTCAACCTTTCTTTATCATGCGACTGAATATATTATACTATGATTAGAATGCAATATCAAGTAGGTAACAGACGCAATCCATCTCCCACCTTAGAGGTCGGAGTCTTCTTGCTGGAAAAGGATAAATTAACGAATATGTACCATATAGTTTCTTTCTTCTAATACCTGGGCACCCTTCTGACAGGATTCTTCGTCATAGAGAACGATTTCGAGAACACCCTCTTCAAATTCCCGATTATAAATGATGCCGATATTCTTTAAGCTGATATTGTTAAAGGCAAGAAGAGAAGCGACAGTAGCAATCGTACCTGGCTGATCTGGGATATGGACATAAAGTTTATGTACTTTGTCAAATAGTCCGATAGAATGGTCTGGTACAGAATTACGGTAATCACCGGCTTCTTTAAAGTATTCATTCACATATGCTCCATTTTCCTTATCAAGCTGGTCAATGACTTCCTGTAAATCATGAATCATGGATGTGAGAAGCGTTTTTATATTTGAAGAGTTATTTTCACAAATCTGCTCCCACATAACCGGAGAAGAAGATGCGATTCGTGTAATATCTTTAAAACCTCCGGCAGCAAGCTGTTTTAACATACCATTATTGCGGTCTGCGCGGCGGACAAGATGAACAAGTTCTGCTGCGACAATATGTGGTACATGACTGATAGCTGCAGTGATAAAGTCGTGCTCTTCTGGTTTTAAAGAAACGGCAAGTGCACCGAGTCCCTGAATAAAAGAGGAGAACTTTGTCGTAAGCTGGAATAAAGTGCGCTCGCTTGGTGTCAGAAAATAGTAGGCATTCTCAAGAAGATGATCATTTGCGTGAGCGTAGCCTGACTTTTCAGAACCAACCATCGGATGACCGCCGATAAAGTTTGACTCCATGCCAAGTTCCTTGATGGCAGACTGAATCGGTTCTTTTACACTACCAACATCCGTAAGCAGGCAGCTTTCAGAAATGATTCCTTTTAATTCTTTTAAGTACTCGATATTATTAGATACCGGCGCACAGAGAAAGATAATATCACAGGATGAAAATGTAGAATCAAGCGTTTCAAAGTACTGCGTTAATGTACCATCTTCCTTTGCCATTTTAAGAGAATCAATATCTGTATCAAATCCATAGATAATACTATCCGGATGAATTCTTCGTATTGTTTTAGCGATAGAACCGCCGATAAGTCCAAGGCCGATAAAGCCGATTGTCATATGATTTGCATTCATGGTGCAACCTCCAAAAAGTGTGAATTTTGTATTCGCATCAGGGATGAAGGCTGTGGAGTGAACTTCCTGGTGGAAATCTATCCCACGGCATCGTTTCGCTTGCGGGTTGAATGTTCGCTTCCATACTCACATTCAATCCTCGCTCTAATATGCCGTGGGATAGATTTCCACCAGGAAGTTCAATATCGCAGGTTAGTGTACTGATGCGAGATTTCAATGGCTTTTATTGTACATGGAAATTCACACCATGTCAACACTTTTTAGTGTTAAAGTGAAAAGGGTAGAAGGTATATGTATTTCTATATGATTCACATGCGAACATTCAACCCGCAAGAGAAACGATGTTGTAAATAGATGGTAGGGGCAGTTTTTATGGAGAGGAAGCCATAATGACTCGGCATAATTCTGTGTCCTCAAAAAAATATGTCAAAATGCCAAAATTACTCTTGTGAAATGACAAGTTTTTTGTTAAAATAGACCTGTGAGAATCCTGACATAAGAATATTGATTCATTTATCCTACAAATTCTGACGTAAAATTCTCACAAATATGATTAAACAACACGGGAGGAACTGATTATGAACGTATATGCAACCGAAAGTATTAGAAATGTCGTATTACTTGGACATGGTGGCTGTGGTAAGACTTCTTTAATTGAATCTATGGCTTTTACAACGGGGATTATTAAGAGGGTTCGTACAGTAACAGAAGGCGGTACAGTAAGTGATTACGACAAAGAAGAGGTTAAGAGAAAGTTTTCAATTCAGTCCTCAGTTATTCCATTAGAGGTAGACGGAGTTAAGGTGAATCTTTTAGATACTCCTGGTTTCTTTGATTTCTCTGGAGAAGTATATGAAGCATTGAGCGTAGCAGATGGAGCAATCATCGTTATCAATGGTAAGTCAGGTGTAGAAGTTGGAACAAGAAAGAGTTTCGATTTCTGTGCGAAGAGAGGTATTCCTGTTATCGTATACATCACATGTGTAGAAGATGAACATGTAGATGCTTCCGCAATCATTGATGAACTTCGTGAAAGTTATGGTAACAAGATTGTACCATTCCATATGCCAATGAAAGAAGGCACAGAGTTTAAGGGATTTATCAATGCAGCCAAGATGCTTGAATGTCGTTTACAGCCAAATGGAACTTACTACGAAAAAGAAGTAGAAGAAGGAGTGAACGATGAGCTTGACGAGTATCGTCAGCAGTTAATGGAAGGTGTTGCAGAGACAAGTGAGGAACTCATGGAGAAGTTCTTTGCAGAAGAACCATTTACAGAAGAAGAGATTAAGACAGCGATTGTTTCTTCTATTGCTAAGAGAGATCTTATGCCAGTTATCTGTGGTGCGATCAACACAGACTACGGTGCTAATATCCTTCTTCACGATATGGTAAAATATTTCTCCGCACCAGGTATGGTAACAGACCAGTTCGTTGGAATAAAGGTGAAGACAGACGAGCCAGTTAGTGCATCTTACGATGTAAGCCAGCCGGTAAGTGCTTATGTATTTAAGACAATCGCAGATCCATTTGTAGGACGTTTCTCTTTAGTAAAAGTTACAGATGGTATTTTAAAGGCAGACAGTGCTGTTTATAATGCAAATAAAGACGCAGAAGAACGTATCGGTAAGCTTTATGTATTAAGAGGTAAGGAACAGATTGAAGTGAATGCCCTTTATGCAGGTGATATCGGTGCTATCGCAAAACTTTCTGTTACAAAGACAGGCGATACATTATCACCAAAGGCAAACCCAATCATATTTGAGAAGGCAGAGATGCCAGAACCATATACATTTGTTCGTTACATTGCAAAGACCAAGGGTGATGAGGATAAGATTTCGGCAGCTCTTAAGAAGTTAATGGATGAAGACCTTACATTAAAAGAAGTTAATGACAAAGCGAACCGTCAGATGTTATTATATGGTTTAGGAGACCAGCATCTTGAAATCGTAAAGAGTAAGCTTGCCGACAGATATAAAGTAGAGATTGAACTTGTAAAACCAAAGGTAGCCTTTAAAGAGACTATCCGCAGTAAAGTAGAAGTTCGAGGCAAATATAAAAAACAGTCTGGTGGACATGGACAGTATGGTGATGTTCTTATGGAATTTGAACCGTCTGGCGATTTAGAGACACCATATGTATTTGATGAGAAGATTTTCGGCGGAGCTGTTCCAAAGAACTACTTCCCAGCAGTTGAAAAAGGTATTGCAGAAAGCTGCCTTAAAGGACCTCTGGCTGGATATCCAGTAGTTGGAATTAAAGCAACATTAACAGATGGTTCTTATCATCCAGTTGACTCTTCCGAAATGGCATTTAAAATGGCAGCAATTACTGCATTTAAGAATGGTGTGATGGATGCCAAACCAGTTCTTCTTGAGCCAATCGTAAATCTTAAGGTAGACGTTCTTGATAAGAATACCGGTGATGTTATGGGCGATTTAAACAAACGCCGTGGCCGTATTCTTGGAATGAATCCATTAGAGGGTGGCCGTCAGGAATTAGTAGCAGATATTCCTTTAGCAAGCCTGATTGGATATTCTACAGACTTACGTTCTATGACCGGAGGAAGTGGAGAGTTCTCCTATGAATTTAGCAGATATGAGCAGATGCCAGCAGATGCTCAGGAAAAAGTATTAAAAGAAGCAGCGGCTGAAAAGGAGAATGTTAAATAAACTATGATTGATAAAGCGATTACATTTGCTACGAAGGCCCATGAGGGTCAGTTTCGAAAAGGAACCAAGCTTCCCTATATTGTTCATCCATTAGAGGTGGGGGTTATTGTCTCAAGGATGACGCAGGATAAGGAAGTGATTGCAGCGGCAATCCTCCATGATACTTTGGAAGATTGTAAGGAAGTAACGTTTTCTACACTCTGCCAGGAGTTTGGAGAAAGAGTGGCGGAGATTGTAAAGGCTGAGAGCGAGGAAAAGGGGGGGTCCTGGAACGAGCGGAAGGCTAATACAGTAAAAAGGTTAAAGGAAGAAAAGGCTTCTGATATGAAGCTGGTTGCTTTAGGAGATAAGCTTTCGAATGCCAGATCTTTAAAAAGAGATTATCAGATGATTGGAGATAAGCTGTGGGAACGCTTTAATATGAAGGATAAAAGGCAGCAGGCATGGTATTATCGGGGGTTATGTGACTCGCTGAAAGATATGGAGAATTTTCCTGAATACTGGGAATTTTGTGAATTGATTGCTTATGTGTTTCGCGGTGTAGTTGTAGATTAATTTATAGTGTTTATTTCCATACATAGAAGTTGGGTGTAAACGAAACTTAGAATGTTAAAAAAGAACAGATATCATCGATGAAATAGTCGGGGTATCTGTTCTTTTTGTTATGGGAAGTTTGACAGAAAGTTCCAAGAAAGAACTGACAGAGCGTATTTGAAAAATTATTTCAACAATCTGCATACCTCGCTTTATAAAAGTGTTTATTTAATGGATTTTAATAAAAAAATGAAAGAAAAGAGTTTTAGATTTGCATTTTTTTAAAAAAAGCAGTTGCAAGGATGGGAATAATATGATAATATCTTTCAGGTGAGAACAAATGTGTTTCACTGGCGAACAAATATGCAAAAGAGAGAAATTACTGTTCTGTACAGGAGATTACAATATGGAGAATGGTTCGAAATTTTATATGGTAAAGAAGAAAGCTTTGCCGGAAATTTTATTAAAAGTAGCGGAAGCGAATGTTCTTCTAAACAGAGGAAAGGCAAAAACAATCAAAGAGGCGATTGATGCCGTTGGAATCAGCCGGAGTTCTTATTACAAATATAAAGATGACATTTTCCCGATTCATGAAAAGATTCAGGGAAAGACAATTACCTTTGTAATGGAAATGGAAGATCAGCCGGGATTACTTTCCAGTATACTGAAAATTGTGGCAGACTGCAAGGCAAATATCTTGTCGATACATCAGAGTATACCGGTGAATCATATCGCACTGATAACACTTAGTGTAATGATTTTACCAATCACAGAAGATGTGGCAGTACTTTTTGATAGAATTGAAAATGCAGATGGGATTAATAATCTGAAGATTGTTTCAGAGGAATAAGGAGGATAAAGATGGTAAATGTAGCGGTGTTAGGATATGGTACAATTGGTTCTGGAGTTGTAGAAGTATTGCAGACCAATACCGAAATCATTGCACAGAGAGCCGGAGAGGAAATAGCCGTAAAGTATATTTTGGATTTAAGAGATTTCCCTGGAGATCCGAATGCAGATAAAGTCGTTCATGACTATGACATTATTGATAAAGATGAGGATGTTCAGGTTGTTGTAGAATGTATGGGTGGCGTAGAGCCTGCATACACATTTGTAAAAAGAGCATTACTTAACGGAAGAAGCGTGGCAACCTCAAATAAAGAACTTGTTGCAAAGCATGGAGCAGAACTTATTGCCATTGCCCATGAGAAAAATATCAACTTTTTGTTTGAAGCAAGTGTCGGCGGCGGTATCCCAATTATCCGTCCGTTAGTACAGTGCCTTACCGCAGATGTTATCGAAGAAGTCAGCGGAATCTTAAATGGTACAACAAACTACATGCTTACAAGAATGAAAGAAGAGGGAATCTCTTTTGAGGAAGCATTAAAAGAAGCACAGGAAAAAGGTTACGCAGAACTTCATCCGGAAGCAGACGTGGAAGGTTATGATGCCTGCCGTAAGATTGCAATCTTATCTTCTCTTGCCTTTGGACAGCAGGTAGATTTTGAAGATATCTATACAGAAGGAATCACAAGCATTACTGCAGAAGATATCCGCTATGCTACAGCGATGAACAAAAGTATTAAGCTTCTTGGAAACAGTTGGAGAGTTGATGGTAAGATTTATGCGATGGTCTGCCCGATGCTTTTAGATAATGCACATCCACTTTCCGGAGTAAATGATGTATTTAATGCCATTTTTGTCCGTGGGAATATGGTAGATGAGACAATGTTTTATGGTAAGGGAGCAGGAAAGCTTCCGACAGCCAGTGCAGTAGCAGCAGATGTCGTAGATTGTGTAAAACATACTGGTAAAAATATTAAAATTCTTTGGAATCCGGAGAAACTTACATTAAGTGACCTCGGTGACTTCGAGAGACAGTATTTTGTAAGAATGCCGGCAGATGCAGAAGCAAAGGCAATCACAGCAGCATTTGGAGCAGTAGAGATGGTATCTGTAGAAGGTATCAATGAAAAGGCATTTATCACAGGAGTGATGAAAGAGAGTGCTTTCAATGAAGCAGCAGAAAAGGCCGGACATATTATTAATCGTATTCGTCTTGACTGATTGTTAAAAACTATGTAGAATAGTTGGCATAATAAAAAGTACTCATAGAAATTTGATATATTGGTTTATCTATGATTTGTCTGATAAGTCGGGCATGAAGATTTTTGCAGTATATTAATAAAGATATGATTTTTACGGTTACTTTTTATGTCACTTGAAAAGTCAATCGTAAATTGAAACAATAGATAAAAACTGAAAGACTTAGGGAGGAACAGAATGTTAATCGTTAAAAAATTCGGAGGAACATCTGTAGGGAACAAAGAAAGAATTTTAAATGTTGCCAAAAGATGTATCGAAGATTACCAGAAAGGTAATGATGTAGTTGTTGTTTTATCCGCAATGGGTAAATCTACCGATGAGCTGATTGATATGGCAAAAGATATCAATCCAACTCCATCAAAAAGAGAGATGGATATGCTCATGACAACAGGAGAGCAGGTTTCCGTATCTCTTATGGCAATGGCAATGGGCTCTTTAGGAGTTCCAGCTATTTCACTGAATGCATTTCAGGTAGCAATGCACACCACACATCGCTATGGTAACGCACAGTTAAAGAGAATCGACACAGACCGCATCCGCAACGAATTAGAGCAGAGAAAAATCGTTCTCGTTACAGGATTCCAGGGAATTGATAAGTTTGATAATGTAACAACACTCGGAAGAGGCGGATCTGATACAACAGCCGTAGCATTAGCAGCAGCTCTTCACGCAGATGCCTGCGAAATCTACACAGATGTAGATGGTGTCTATACAGCAGATCCACGTTATGTAAAGAAAGCAAGAAAGCTTGCTGAAATCACATATGATGAGATGCTTGATTTAGCTTCTCTTGGAGCGGGAGTTCTTCATAACCGTTCTGTAGAAATGGCAAAGAAGTATGGAGTACAGTTAGTAGTAAGATCTAGTTTAAATAATCACGAAGGAACAATCGTCAGGGAGGAAGTAAACATGGAAAAGATGCTTGTAAGCGGTGTTGCAGCAGATAAGAATGCCACAAGAATTGCAGTAATTGGATTAAAGGATGAGCCAGGAATCGCATTCCACCTCTTTAATGCACTTGCAAAATATAACATTAACGTTGATATTATCTTACAGTCCGTAGGACGTAACGGAACAAAGGATATTTCCTTTACTGTAGCAGAAGACGAAGCTGATGAAGCAGTAGCAATCATCCAGAAGAGCTTCCCTAAGAGCGAGTACAACAAGATTGATGAAGAAAAAGACGTGGCTAAGATTTCTATCGTAGGTGCTGGAATGATGACACATCCAGGTGTTGCAGCTTCTATGTTTGAAGCTTTATACGATGCAGGAGTTAACATCAAGATGATCAGTACTTCTGAAATCCGAGTAACAGTCCTTATCGATGAGAAATACACAGAAAAGGCACTGAATGCAGTACATGATAAATTTGCTTTAGGTGACTAATTTCTGATTTGTGAGGCTGCAAAGCAGACGAACTCCTGAAGCTAAATTCTCTCTCAAATCTTTCTCAAAATAAATTCTGAGTTTGAATAGGCAGCCAAAGACAGCTCTCAGTAAATAAAATAACCTATATTTGTGGCCTCGGAGCAAGGGTTGGATACGAGCGTGTGTAAGCGAGTATTCAACCTGCAGCGACTAAAGTCACAAATATAGGTTATTTTATTTACTGAGAGCGTCTCCTTTGCTGCGCAAATCAGAATTGTTTTTACCTTTTGATTGTGTTATCATTAAAGAAATAATGCCGATAGGAGAGTGAGCAATGAAAAGACAAGATTATGTATCCTGGGATGCCTACTTTATGGGGGTTGCCCTTCTTTCTGCACAAAGAAGCAAGGACAACAACACACAGGTTGGTTCCTGTATTGTAAATCCTCATAATAAGATTCTTTCTATGGGATATAATGGAATGCCAACGGGATGTAATGATGATAGAATGCCGTGGGAGAGAAAAGGAACTCCTCTTGATACAAAGTATTTGTATGTGTGTCATGCGGAGCTGAATGCCATTCTTAATTACAGTGGCGGTTCTTTAAGAGGTGCACGTATTTATACGACATTATTTCCTTGTAATGAGTGTACGAAAGCGATTATTCAGGCAGGAATTACAGAGGTGATTTATTATTCTGATAAGTATGCGGACACGGATTCTACAATAGCGGCTAAAAGAATGCTTGATATGGTAGGAATTACTTACAGACAGTACCAGAAAGAAGGCAAGGAATTAGTTTTAGATTTATAATTAATTCCGGGACAGAGTATTTCACTTCTTTTGAAATAGCCATTGACGAATGGACATTTTGAGAAATTTAAGCAGGAATTCCTGATAATTAGATTACGAGGTATTTCACAGACGATATATAATTAAGATATATTTTAATGTAAAAAGAGTTTTTAAAGAAAATTAAAAAAAGTTTTTAAAAAGACTTGACATGTTACTTAAGTAATGCTATAGTAATTAAGGTTATTGAGTAACAAAGAAGCAGAGTGTCCACTCTCACCTTAGCACAATGGTGACTCGGGTTGATATCGTAAGTATAATGAACTGCTTATGGCAGGGATTATGAGATATTCGTGGATGGTCTTGTGACTGTCCATTTTTTTCTATGTTTTTCATGGGGTTTGGGCACAAAGGTGTACTTGAATCGCCGGACTAATTTTTATTTTATGGAGGTGTACTACTATTAACGAATTAATGATTAATGAACAGGTACGTGACAGAGAGGTCAGAGTTATCAGCAGTAATGGAGAACAGCTTGGAATTATGTCTTCAAAGGAAGCTATGAAGCTTGCAAGAGAAGCAGAGCTTGACCTTGTAAAGATTGCTCCGAATGCAAAGCCGCCTGTGTGCAAGATTATTGATTATGGAAAATATAGATATGAGCTTGCCCGTAAAGAAAAGGAAGCAAAGAAAAAACAGAAGACAATTGATGTGAAGGAAGTAAGACTTTCACCAAACATTGATAAGAACGACCTGAACACAAAGATTAATCAGGCTAGAAAGTTCCTTTCCAAAGGCGATAAGGTTAAAGTAACTCTCCGTTTCCGCGGAAGAGAACTTGCTCATGTGAATTCCAGTAAGGTAATCCTTGAAGAATTTGCCGAGCAGCTTTCAGATGTAGCTGTTGTTGATAAGCAGCCTAAATTTGAAGGAAGAAGTATGATAATGTTTTTAACTGAAAAACGTTAATTAAGATTAGAAATTAGGAGGACTAATATTATGCCAAAAATGAAAACAAGCAGAGCTGCTGCAAAACGTTTTAAAAAGACAGGTAGCGGAAAGTTAAAAAGAAATAAAGCTTACAAGAGCCATATCTTAACAAAGAAATCTCAGAAGAGAAAAAGAAATTTAAGAAAAGCTGCAATGACAGATGCAACTAACGTAAAGAACATGAAGAAGATTTTACCATATCTTTAATCGTATATAGGAGGAAGTAATTAATGGCTAGAGTAAAAGGCGCAATTGGCGCAAAGAAAAGACATAACAGAACACTGAAGCTTGCGAAAGGTTACAGAGGAGCAAGATCTAAACAGTATAGAGTAGCTAAACAGTCCGTAATGAGAGCTTTAACAAGCGCTTACGCAGGAAGAAAGCAGAAGAAGAGACAGTTCAGACAGTTATGGATCGCACGTATCAACGCTGCAGCAAGAATGAACGGACTTTCTTACAGCAAGTTCATGTACGGCTTAAAGTTAGCAGGCGTAGAAGTTAACAGAAAGATGCTTTCCGAGATGGCAATCGCTGATCCGGCAGGTTTCACAGCTCTTGCAGAATTAGCAAAGAGCAAATTAGCTTAATGAAGATTAAGGCCAGCAGATATTATCTGCTGGCCTTTTTTGTTTACAAAAAAGTTGTCCATTTATTAAATAACATTAATTTTTGTTTCTAAAAGGGAGGAGATAGTTATGAAAAATGTAAAGGTTATTAAAAAAGCTGCAATTTTTTTGATGGTGTTTGTACTGGCATTTAGTTCGCTTAGTGCTGCGGCAGCAGTTACTTACAGCAGAGGCGGTAAAAGAGTTCGTTATACTGGTTCAAGTTACAAAGTGTATTATAATAGTAAAAGAGTGAACAGTGTGACAAGACCAGGATTAATGGTTAATGGAAATATTATGATACCTTATAGTTATACAATGGTAAAAAGAGGTCCAAAAGTATCTTATTCAAAGCAGAACAAAGGCAAGGTTTTAACACTTTCTTATAATGGTAATAAAATAGTTTTATATTTGAATAAAACATACGCTTACATAAATGGAAAGAAAGAAAAGATTCGTACAGCTCCATTTAAGGCAAAAGTGGGTGGAACGGGATTGATTATGGTTCCAGCTAAGGTAGTGTGTGAGGCATTAGGCATCAATTATACATATAATGCAGCGAGAAAAGCAATCTACATGACGGGAAAAGCGATAACAACGAATGCACCATCAACATCCAATGGAACGACAGTAGGTAGCAGCCTGCAGGCAACCGCTTTTAAGAATATGAGTACACAGGAATTTGTTAACGCAGTAGGTCCGATTGCAAGAGAAGATTACAGAAAGACAGGAGTACTTGCTTCTGTAACATTAGCACAGGCAATCAACGAGAGCGGCTGGGGCAAATCTGGTCTTACACAAAGTTCTAACAATATGTTTGGAATGAAAACATCTCTTTCCGGTAACAGCTGGTCTGGTTCTGCATGGGATGGAAAAAGCTATGCGGAAGTAAAAACAACAGAAGAATATAACGGGAAAAAGGTAATTATTACAGCTAAGTTCCGTAAATATAGTTCTGTAGCCCAGTCGATTGCTGATCATTCAGCATATCTTTCTAATGCAATGAATGGTACACACAGACGCTATAATGGACTTACCACAACAAAGAGTTATTCTACACAGCTTTCAATTCTTCAAAAAGGTGGCTACTGTACCTGGTCTGGTTATGTTTCTGAATTGACAACACTTATTAAAAAATATAATCTTACAAGTTGGGACAATTAATTATTTATGAAAAAACAAGAAAATAATCAGGATATGGAATCCACTAAAAAGTCTTTTCTATCTATGGGTTTTTCTCTTGCGCTGGTAATTTGTGTACTTCTATTTATTTTTGGATTTAAGCATTTTTTGAAAGGACGAGAATATCAGGGAAACGCTGTTCAAAAAGAAGCCGAGAGTAGTACACAGGATATTCATAAAGAGTATCTGGACACAGACAAAACATTTCAGTCAGGATACATTATGATAAAAGATGTGCCTGAAAAAGGAATTTATACCTCAAAGCTGCCGGGAGAGAAGAAGAAAAAAGGTGCGGTATCTTTGAAGAACGGACAGATTCTCTGGGCAAGTAAAAAGGGAAGCTATGAAGGTAAGACGTACTATCATTTGAGAAATGGCATGTATCTAAAGGCAAGTGAAAATTATACAGAAGAACTTACATCCTATGAAAAGCTAGGTGGTTATGTAGCAATCACATATATTAGTTCAACAGGAGTACGACTCCGCGCGTGGGCTGATTTTTCTGCAGATAATGTAGTTAAATCTGTATATGTAGGCGATAAAGTACCAATTAAAGGAAAAGTAACATTGAAAAATGGAGATTCCGCCTATATTACAGAAGAAGGGCTTTACCTTACGACAGATATTCAGTATTTAAATGATTACACGACAGAGTAGTTATTTCTCAAATTAAAAACAGGCAAAACCCAAAAAGGGGGATGTTCCAGTAAGATGCTTTATACTTTGGAACCTCTCTCTTTTTGTTACTCTTTATTGTTAAGCTGAAGCGTGTTTTTCAAACACGCTCTAAGACAAAAAGTGTAAATGAGGTGATATGAGAAAATATATACACTATACCATGATATAGGGACGCTTGTTTTTTCTATAAAAAGCATTATTTTTCTTAAAATTAAAAAAAACGAAAAAATTTAAAAAATTTAAAAAAGTACTTGCAATTAAAAAAACACTGTGATATAATAAATTTTGTCAGTGAGAGAGATAATTACTGATAAGCAGTTGTGGCGGAATTGGCATACGCGCTAGACTAAGGATCTAGTCCGGGCTGACTGGGTACGGGTTCAAGTCCCGTCAACTGCATTGAGTGAGAGCTGAAGATTTAATCTTCAGTTCTTTTTTTGTTTTATGGCAAATCTAAATCTAATATTAACAAAAACTTTTCTTTTTCCCGCATAATGCTACCTTGTCTCTTTCTTCTATTCATTTTATAATAGATTTAATGGTAAAAATTTTCAATACACAGGGGGTTTTTTATTATGCAGTTACTTAAAATTTATTATGCGTATTTTAGTCCAGGAAACACTACAGAAAAAGTTGTTTCCCATATTGCATCATCTTTTCAAAACTATCCAGTAGAATCTATTAATTTAACAGATTATGCTACACGTCAGGAAGATTACTATTTTAAAGAAAATGAACTTCTTATTATCGGGGTTCCTGCTTATGGCGGAAGAGTCCCGGCACCAGTTGTAGATGCCTTAAGGCATTTTACTGGGTCAAACACGCCTGTTGTTCTTGTAGCGACTTACGGAAACCGTGATATTGATGATACATTAATTGAGTTAAAGAAAAATGTAATTGATAAGGGATTTATCCCTGTTGGTGCTGCTTCTTTCGTCTGCCAGCATACATTCTTAAAAGAATGTGCAGAGGGCAGACCTGATGAAGAAGATTTAAAAATGGCAGGAGAATTTGGGGACAAATTAAAAGAACGCCTTCGTCTTCTCGTTACATATGATGCCGGCGACTTAGAAGTTCCTGGAACTTTTCCATACACCAAACCACCAATGGGAGAATTTCCATTCAAAGTAGAAACAAATGAATATTGTATCTACTGTATGCTATGCGCGGATGTATGTCCGGTAAAAGCAATCAGCGAGAGTAACCCAAAAGAGATTGACAGCAGTATCTGTCTGCGTTGTGGTTCCTGTTTAAGAATTTGTCCAACACAGGCTAAGTATTTCACAGAGGAACCATTTAAGGTATTACAGGAGAAGTTATCTCCATTGTGCGGAGTCAGAAAAGAAAATTGGTATACAATCGCTTAGCTTCTGATTTGCCTGTCTGGCAAAGTAGACGAACTCCCGAAAATAAATAAAACATATTTGAGACTTTAGTCGCGGCGGTTTGAATGTTCTCTGATGTGCTCGCATCCAAACCTAGCTCCGAGGTCACAAATATGTTTTATTTATCTTCAGGAGTTCTGTTTGTTGGCAACAGGTGCAAAGTCAGAATTCCTTTTTGAAAAATTTGAGGAAGAAAGCAGAAGATATGGAATATCCAGGAAACGAAATTCTGTAGGATTAATGCTTAAATCAATATCATAATAATACACTGATTTATGGTTGTTATTTTTCCCGCCAATTAGAAATTGTTTATGGTTTTATCACTCGAAAAAGTAACCATCTTCCAAGGCCATTCTCAAATCTTCTCCAGAAGTTACTCAACTACTCCTATGGCTTTTGCATTTATAGTTATCCAAACAAGCTACTTGATTAAATTCAAAAAATAGTTATGTAGCAGATATCACTCCAGATAAACTATACATAACTATTTTTATATTGATTAATGGATTAAAATAAAAAGAGCCGAAGATAAAATCTTCAGCTCTCATCTTATGCAGTTGACGGGACTTGAACCCGTACCCAGTCAGCCCGGACTAGATCCTTAGTCTAGCGCGTATGCCAATTCCGCCACAACTGCACATTATTAATTGGCTTTCTCACCAACGAAAATCATTATATCACAACATATTTTAAAATGCAAGAACTTTTTCAACAAATTAGTGAAAAAATTGAAGCGTGCAGGTTGCTGGAATGATTTTTTAAACACGCTCTAAAGTAATATCTTTTTATACTATGTTATAGAGAAGCTAATTTTTTTGCGAATTCATAATATTCTGGAGAATCCCCAAAGTTTCTAACATGAATTCTGATTTTGTGCCAGCATTCACAGTCAGCCAGCAAAGAGAGCCTATCCCCTATATTTGTGGCCTCGGAGCAAGGTTTGGATACGAGCATATGAAGCTAGTATTCAAACCGCAGCGACTAAAGTCACAAATATAGGGGATAGGCTCTCTTTGCTGGCGTCTGTTTCGTTCTACAAATCAGAAGTTACTTGATTCTCTCTACAATCTGATCATATAAGTCTAAATCACAGTGTTCCTGATCTGTAAAATGAGTACAGTTTAAGCAGCTTGGTGTGTTGCATTCACAGGAAGAATTTTTAAATCCGTATTCTTCAGATACTGGCTGGTATTTGCTACAGGCTTCTGCAACTTCCTGATAGGTTTTCTTTGAACTTTTCATGATAAATCCTCCTTTTTTAAGAATGTACTCTCGGAGTCTTTCTTGCGCTTGCTTTCGTGGCTGATTTTCCGCCAGCCGCACCCGAATTTCATCAACGTACGCACCGCGTACGCTTCAAAAAATTGGGCACAACTGACAAAAAATCTTCTCACAAAATCAAGCATAAAAAGATTCCGAGAATACATAAGAGCATATTGATTAGGTACAGGAGGTAGTATGTGAAAAGTTCAAAGATTTATGCAGGATAAATCAGATTTTTTTCAGAAGGGTTATTTAACGCTTCGTTTAAATATTTTTTTGCAAGATATTTTGCCATTGGAAGGTTCTGGTCAAGATAATTGCCACAGTCTTTTGCGGCGGCACCCGGAATTTCTCCCTCGTAATCAGCGATAAATGAAAAAGTGTCGTGTACAAGTCCTACGACATCTTTGGATTCGTAATCGCCTGCAAGAATTAAATAACATCCAGTACGACAGCCCATTGGTCCAAAGTAAATAACTTTTTCTTTCCACTCATCATTATTTCTTAAATAGGTTGCGGCCAGATGTTCAATTGTATGAAGTTCGGCAGTGTTCATAACAGGTTCTCTGTTTGGTGCGGTCATACGCAGGTCAAAAGTGGTGAGAACTTCTTTTCCAACATAGTCTTTTCTTGAAACATAAACCCCTGGGATTAAATCAAGGTGATTTACGGTAAAACTTGCTATTTTATCCATAATTTATATCCTCCTAGTATAAAAATTTGCAAAAGATAAATTTATAGTATATTCTATATGAAGTTAATGATAGCTCACAAAAGCCAAAAGGTCAATAAGTGAAGCGGCCGTAAAAGCAAAAGGAAGTATAAAAAATAGTTTTGAGAGTTATTTCAAAAGCGTCATAATGATTTTTAATTAACAGAAGGGAGACTATAGATGATAGAGACAGTAATGACGGCGCAGATGCCGGTAGGACTTCCAATAAAAATAAAGAAAAACAGGTTAGAGCCAGATTATATACGGGAGGATATGCCAAGATTAAGTATTGTTGCCGGGGTTCATGGAGATGAATTACAGGGACAGTATATCTGTTATGAGCTGATACGAAGAATTAAGGAAGAGAGAGAACATTTAAGAGGGATTGTCGATATATATCCTTGTGTGACCCCGATGGCACTGGAGATAAGAAAGCGGAATGCTCCGGGTGCATTAGATATGAATGCAATGTTTCCGGGTAGCCGTCATGGACATACGATAGAATATATGGCGGCAGAAGTCGTTGCAGATTTAATGGGATCAGATTTTTGCATTGATATTCATTCGAGTGATATTTTTATCCGGGAGATTCCGCAGATTCGAGTGCCGGAAAATGCTGGAAAAAAAGTGACAGAACTTGCGCAAAAGTCAGGGATTCCTGTGTTGTGGATGAATAGTAATTCTTCTTCTGTGTGGGAGGGAAGTCTTGCTTACAGCTTACGAAGAAAAGGCATTCCGAATGTGGTGATTGAGTCGGGAATCGCACTGAAGATAGATTATGACTATTGTAAAAAAGTGCTGGATGGTGTTTTTCGGATGATGAAAGAGTTAGACATTTTTGATGGAGAAGTTTCGCCTACGAAAAAGACTGTAACGGTAAAGAAAAATGACGTGGAAGTAGTACACTGTAATACAAGTGGGATTTTTATTCCTAAAGCGCAGATTGGAAGTTATGTGAGAGAAGGACAGATGATAGGCTCAATCGTGCGTCCCATTCTTGGTGCGGAAATCGAGGAGATAACAGTACCGTGTGATGGAATGATTTTTAGTTTAAGAGAATATCCGGCAGTTTGTGAGGGAGAGCTTTTGGCAAGGATTTGTAAAACAGAAAGACCTGCTGGAAAGTACGAATAAAAGTAAGAACTCCGATAGATGTATCCTAATTTTGTTAGAGTACGCCCTGTGCATACCTTATAAATTGGGACACCGGTAACATAAAAATCTTCTTACAGAATGAAGAATAAAAAGGTTTGGAAGTACATGAAGAAAGAGAGGATATTTACATGGAAGAAAAGGTCTTATATTCGATGGAGTCTCCTTTTCAACAGGAAATTAATGTAAAAGGATATTATTTTGGGAAAAATGAAGGAAAAGAACATTCTGCCTGCATTGTTGGGGCCTTGAGAGGAAATGAATACCAGCAGCTTTACATTTGTTCAAAGCTGATTGATGTATTGAAAAAAATAGAAAAGCATGGAGACATTGTGGGGGAGAATGGCATTTTAGTAATCCCTTCTGTAAGTAATATGTCGATGGATTTTGGAAAGCGTTTCTGGATTTCTGATGACACCGATTTAAACAGATTGTTTCCTGGAAATCCGTCTGGGGAATCGGGAAGCCGTGTGGCATATGCGATTATGGAAACGACAAAAGGATACCGATATGGCATTCATCTGCCATCCTTTTATCTTGGGGGAACGTTTATGCCGCATATCCGATTGCTTGATCCGGAACATGGAAGTACCAGCCTTGCAAACCTGTTCGGACTGCCTTATGTTATTGAGGCAAAAAGCAGACCATTTGACAGAACAACATTACATAATAACTGGCAAAGAAATGGTACGGAGGCTTTTTCTTTGTATACAGGCATGACAGGAAAAATTGATGATGAACTGGCAGCGCAGGCCGTTTCTTCTATTCTGCGTTTCCTTACAAGAATGGGGATTATCCGTTATTATTCTCACAGCGGTTATATTGCGAGCGTCTTAAAAGAGGGAGATTTAGAGCCCATCATGACAGAGGCTGCAGGCATTTTTATAAAGAAAGCAGAATGTGGTCAGGAAGTCAGCAGAGGAGATGTTTTGGCGCAGATTATGAAGGCAGATAGCGGGGAGATTATTTCCGAAGTAAAAGCACCAACAGATGGTATCATTTTTTACGCGGAAACAAGGCCGGTTGTCTATTCAAATCTTTTGGTATTTCAGATAATCAAGAGGATTCATCTGTAAAAAATCTAAAAATTTTTGAATTTTTTTCGTCGATTTTTGTCAGAATTCATGGTTTTGAAGAAACTGATATAAAACCATAGGAAATAGAATAAAAAAGTGTTATCATATTTTTAACAGAAAAGCAGGGGATAATTTCTGAATTGTCCCCACAATTTAATTAAACATACTTGGAGGATATCATGAGTCAGGTAAAGAGATTATATGTGGAAAAGAAACCGTCCTATGCGGTAAAGGCAAAAGAACTTGCAGAAGAATTAAAGGCATATCTTTCTATAGATGATGTCAGTAATGTCAGAGTTCTGATTCGCTATGATGTGGAGAATGTCTCAGCAGAAACGATGGAAAAAGCGGCAGTTACCGTATTCTCAGAACCACCTGTAGATGATTTGTACGAGGAAGATTTCCCTAAAAAAGAGGGAGACAGAGTATTTAGCGTAGAATATCTTCCTGGACAGTTTGATCAGAGAGCCGATTCAGCTATGCAGTGTTTACAGCTTCTTAATGAGAAGGAAGAACCAATTATCCGCTCTGCAACAACTTATGTTTTTTCTGGTAATATCAGTGATGAGGAATTTGAGAAGATCAAAGAATACTGTATCAACCCGGTAGATTCCAGAGAGACAGACGAGAAGAAGCCGGAAACCCTCGTTATGGATTACGAAGAACCAGCAGATGTTGCAATCTTTGACGGATTTAAGGATATGCCAGAAGAAGAACTGAAGGCACTTTACGATTCTTTAGGTCTTGCAATGACATTTGAAGATTTCCGTTATATCCAGAATTACTATCATGGAGAAGAAGACAGAAACCCTTCCATGACAGAGATTCGTGTGTTAGATACATACTGGTCTGACCATTGCCGTCATACAACATTCTCTACAGAACTTAAGGATGTTACATTTGGTGATGGATATTATAAACCTCTTTTTGAAAAGACATATAATGAATATCTTGCTGACCGTGCAGAAGTATATGGAGACAGAAAGGATAAGTTTATCTGCCTGATGGATCTTGCTCTTATGGGAATGAAGAAGTTAAAACAGGACGGACTTCTTGATAATATGGAAGAGAGCGATGAAATTAATGCCTGCAGTATCGTTGTTCCTGTAGAATTTGAAGATAAGACAGAAGAATGGCTGATCAGCTTTAAGAACGAGACACATAACCATCCAACAGAAATCGAACCATTTGGTGGTGCAGCTACCTGTCTTGGTGGTGCGATCCGTGACCCGTTATCAGGACGTTCCTATGTATATCAGGCAATGCGAGTAACTGGTTGTGCAGATCCTACTGTTCCTATGGCAGAGACGATGAAAGGTAAGCTTCCACAGAGAAAGCTGACTACTGGCGCTGCAAAGGGATATAGCTCTTATGGTAACCAGATTGGTCTTGCTACAGGATTAGTAGATGAAGTATATCATCCAGGTTATGTTGCAAAGCGTATGGAGATTGGTGCAGTTATCGGTGCAGCTCCAAGAAAGAATGTTATCAGAGAAACTTCTGATCCAGGCGATATCATCGTATTATTAGGTGGACGTACTGGTCGTGATGGCTGTGGTGGAGCAACAGGTTCTTCCAAAGCTCACACAACAAAGTCTATTGATACTTGTGGAGCAGAAGTACAGAAAGGTAACGCACCTACAGAACGTAAGATTCAGAGATTATTCCGTCGTGAGGAAGTAAGTATCCTTATTAAGAAGTGTAATGACTTTGGTGCCGGCGGTGTATCTGTAGCAATCGGCGAGCTTGCTGACGGACTTCGCATCGACCTTGACAAAGTACCTAAGAAATACGCCGGACTTGACGGAACAGAACTTGCCATTTCTGAATCTCAGGAACGTATGGCAGTTGTTCTTGATAAAAAAGATGTAGAACAGTTCCTCACTTACGCAGAAGAAGAGAACTTAGAAGCAACAGTAGTTGCAGAAGTAACAGAGGCAAAACGTCTTGTTATGTCCTGGAGAGGCAAAGAAATCGTAAACCTCTCTCGTGCATTCTTAGATACGAATGGTGCACATCAGGAAACAACGGTTGAAGTAGAAATGCCTGACGAGAAAGAATGTTACTACAAAAAACAGGATGAATTCAAAGACGCAAAAGAGATGTGGACAGAGAAACTTTCTGACCTTAATGTATGTTCTAAGAAAGGCTTAGTAGAAATGTTTGACAGCTCTATCGGAGCTGGAACAGTTACCATGCCATTTGGTGGAAAGACACAGCTTACTCCAATCCAGACAATGACAGCGAAGTTACCTGTATTAGAAGGTAAGACAGAACTTACAACGATGATGTCCTACGGATTTGATCCATATCTTTCAAGCTGGAGTCCATACCATGGAGCCGTTTATGCAGTACTTGAGTCTGTAGCTAAGATTGTAGCTGCCGGTGGAGACTTCCGTAAGATTCGTCTGACATTCCAGGAATATTTTGAAAGACTTGGCACAGATCCTAAGAGATGGGGTAAACCATTTGCTGCATTACTCGGTGCTTACAATGCACAGAAAGGTTTTGGAATTCCATCCATCGGAGGAAAAGATAGTATGTCTGGCTCCTTTGAAGATATCGATGTTCCACCAACATTAGTTTCCTTTGCTGTAGATTATACAAAGGCTTCCCATGTTGTAACACCAGAATTTAAGAAAGCAGGTAATAATCTTCTTCGTGTGGATATTCCATTTGATGAATATGGTATTCCGGATTATAAAGAGGCCGGAAAGATTTATGATACGATTCATAAATTAATGCGTAAAGATGTTATCGCATCTGCATATGCTCTTGGAGCAGGCGGACTGATTGAGGCAATCAGCAAGATGAGCTTTGGAAATATGTATGGTGTGAAGTTAGTAAGAGACTTTAATAAGGAAGATCTTACAAAGAAATATTATGGTTCTATTCTTGTAGAGATTCCTACAGAATGGATGGATGAGATGGCAGTTCTGCCGAATATATTTGTAGGACGAGTTACAGATGATCCATTCTTCCAGGTTGGTGAAGAAGAGATTTCTTTAAAAGAGATGTGTGACGTATGGCAGAAACCATTAGAATCTGTATTCCCTACAAAGACAAATGCAACGAAACATAACGTATCACAGCCATTATACCGTACAAATGACATTTATGTATGCAAAAATAAAGTTGCAGTTCCAAAGGTATTTATTCCAGTATTCCCAGGAACAAACTGTGAATACGATTCTGCAAAGGCATTCCGCCGCGCAGGAGCAGAAGTAGAGACACTTGTATTTAAGAACCAGTCAGAATCCGACATTCTTGAATCTGTAGATGCATTTGAAAAGGCAATCAGCCAGGCACAGATTATTATGTTCCCAGGCGGATTCAGTGCGGGTGATGAACCAGAAGGTTCTGCGAAGTTCTTTGCAACCGTATTTAGAAATGAAAAGATTAAAGAGTCCGTTATGAAGCTTCTTAACGAGAGAGACGGTCTTGCACTTGGTATCTGTAATGGATTCCAGGCACTCATTAAGCTCGGTCTTGTACCATATGGAGAAATCGTTAACCAGACAGAAGATTCTCCAACACTGACAATGAATGAGATTGGCCGCCATGTATCTACTATGGTATATACAAAAGTAGTAACCAACAAGTCCCCATGGCTTCGTAAAGCCGTACTTGACCAGATTTATGCAATTCCTGCATCTCATGGTGAAGGACGTTTTGTTGCAAGCAAAGAATGGATTGAAAAATTATTCAAGAATGGACAGGTTGCAACACAGTATGTTAACTTAAACGGAGAACCTACAATGGATGACCGCTACAATCCAAATGGTTCCTACTATGCTATTGAAGGTATCACAAGCCCAGACGGACGTGTCCTTGGTAAGATGGCACATTCCGAACGTATCGGAGAGAATATTGCTAAGAATATTTACGCAAAACAGGATCAGAAGATTTTCGAAAGTGGAGTAGAATACTTTAAGTAAATTCTGAATTGCCGCAGGCAAGGGGGAGACGCCCCCAGAGAAAGTGGCAGTCGTATTTTTTAATTATTCTGTAGGCAAGAGACAGAAACCTGAGAAACCCAGACCACAAATATGCAGTATTGGTTTCTCAGGTTTCATCTGTTTTGTTTATAAAAAGTCAAAAATTTTTGAAAAAAATTCTTGCATTTTAAAAATCCTTGTGATATAATGATTTTCGTCGGTGAGAGAGATAACCACTGATAAGCAGTTGTGGCGGAATTGGCATACGCGCTAGACTAAGGATCTAGTCCGGGCTGACTGGGTACGGGTTCAAGTCCCGTCAACTGCATTGTATAAACCGCATAAATAAAGGCTCTGAAGGGTTTCGGGAATATTCAGTAAATCAAAGAATCAATCAAAGTAATCGAGAAAGGAGATTCTTGTACGGATGAGTTTAAAAAGTTTGCGGATAACGGCTATATATTAGTGTATTGAGAGCAATATATTAATATATGGTCGTTATTTTTTTATTCTTAAGAATTTAGAAAGAAAATATTTATAAAAACTTAATCTTTAAAGCAAAAAATAGGGTATCAGATAGATACCCTTTAATTTTGGTTGTTGCCATCGAAATATAACTTCTTGTAATATTTTCGAATAATGTCCATAGCAATTGTTGTCTGACCGTTCGTCATATTATGTTCTCTTAACAAAGATTCATATTCTTCGTGTTCTTGGAAAATAATATCGAATTGGTCTTTTCCATAACGCACATCTCGAGAGAGCTGAGTAGCAAAATTATTTAAATCCCATCTATATTTTTTAATTTTGCGTTCCAGCTCCATATCTTCAATTTGTTTTCTCAAACTTTTAATATCTTCGGACAAAATACTAATTGATTCTAAAATTTCTTTTGTCGTTTTTTCGTTTTTTGAGCGATAGTTAAGCTGCGTTTTTTCAAAATCGGATTCTTGCTGCTTAAGGTCAGTCAATTGATTACGAACATCTTTTCTGTATTCTTTTTCTTCTTTTTTAGATTTTTCCCACGGAGGAGTAATCTCAAAGGTGGTAAAGAACTTATCCATTCCAGCCTTCAAAGTGGTAGCTGCCGCAATAAAGACAACAATACCACTAAGAATAGCTATGTAATCTATAGAAGTTAATTGCGTAAATGCTTCGAGCATGAGCAGATCACCTCTTCTAGATTATTTCTTTTGCTCCCATTTATTAAGTCCATCAGGTTTCACGAGTAATCCCTTTTTCGCAAGAGTAAGCAGAGCGGCTTTAACTTCTGCGCTGTCGGCATTTGCGGAAGCAATCTTAGATAGATTTGGTTTTCCTGCGCCGTAACCTCTCTTATGCAAGAACTCTGTAAATGATTTAATTGCTTGATTTTTTAAAATCCCAAAATATTTCACACCATCAACTCTTTCTTTTGTGTAGTCTTTCTGTACGGCTGCAGTAGCCTTTGTTTCTTTTTTCTTAATAACTTTAACAGGAGTTGTAAAAAGCTTTTTCTCGGCTGTTCTGCGGCGTGTAAGCCCTCTATATACTCGTCCGCCAGCTTTATTATATTCCATCATTTTACTTGCAATGGTAGAACGAGAGCGAGTTCCGTTAGCTGTTAAGCCTTTGATGCTTCCAATGTTGTAGCAAAAGCTGACAAGCGCATCAATTTCGTTCTGATTCCACTTATATTTGTCATTATATTTCATGACGAGGGGAAGGTATTTTTGTGTTAAAGACTTTTCTAGCCATGATTCAGCGGTAGCTTTGCTAATTGTTAAGCCGGATTTAATAGTTGTCTTTGTAATTGACTTATCAGAATTGGTAATGCCGTAACCTATTGTCCACACACCCACTTCGTCTTTATAAGCCCTTAAATAGCAACCTTCGAATTCTTTTACTAAATCTAAGCAGTTCTTAGTAATTTTCGCCATCTAAATCATCATCCTCAATTTCGTCGTATACATAGTCTTTAGAATCGTCGTATTCTTCATCTTCTTCGTCGTCAGTATCTTGTTCGGAATATTTAGCGACAAAATCTTCCAATTCTGCAAGAGTGATTTTACCGTCCTTTAAAATTTGCATAACGTCATCTGCAACTTGCGCTGGTTTTGTAATGCTCTGGTTTTTGTACCAAGAGTAAATAATTCCGGCAACACCAACAATAGCAGTAACCCATGCGGCAATTTCATTTTCATTGATATTGATTACAGGTTTCCCCATAATATTTAACACATAATTCACCATCGTAAAAATAAGAACAACAGCACTAACATATGTACTTGGTTTAATGTCCTTTACATTAATTTGAGATAAAAAATTCTTTAATTTGTTCATGTGTAATACCTCCTAACTAATTTACAAGCAATAAAAAAGAGAGTAGTAAACTCTCCCGAATAAATAACAATATCTTTATATTTATGCTCTCTTCACGATTACATATCCAGCTCCATGAGCCGTTCCCTTCCACCAGTTAGCCTGATTTTTTCTGCCAGCTTTACCATGTAATACCGTCTTAATAAGCCAGTTCATAGTAACTTTTTTTGTCGTACCATTTGTTGCAACAACATATTTACCGTCAACGCTTCGCCCAATAATTACATTTGTATGAATTGGATTTTTCTGCTCAAGCAATACGATATGTCCATCATGAATCGCTTTCTGAATATCATTTCTAATCCGTTTATTTGCATCTGCCGGGCAACCTTTCCAAGTAGCAATTTTCTTTCCTGCAATTTTATTAACCGCTTTTTCAATGCCAAAAATAGTTAACTTACTTCCTGTATAACTGCCCAAATGCTTTTTCGCATATTGATGTACTTCCGCAGGAGATTTCAAAATTCCTCTAAATTGCAAAGCGATAGTAGCAGCCGCCATAGAACATCCATGTTTCTGACAGAACGCACCAAATTTAGTTTGCTGCGGGATCTTAATCCTTCGTGAAGCTCGTCCGGATGCAATGACAACCAATTTTGGATATTTTGCGCTGTCACGATTTTTTACTTTTAAAACCAATCCTCTGAGGTATCTGCCGTTAGTAAAGCCGCGTTTTCCTTTGTAAGAAATCTTTACGAATGGAATGTTATCTTTCCAGATAATTTTAACTCCGACAATTTCGACATCCGTATTTGCAGGAACCGTGCATACGACAGAAGCAGTTTTTGAAGCTGATTGACGAATATTAATTTGAGAAATTGTTTGTAAAACTATAATTATCACCGTCCTTTATGCAATTAAAAAGCCCTACCGAAGCAGAGCCATAAGTTTATTTTAATCATTATTATTTTTAACAATAGAATCTGGAAATTCCACATATTTTATGGGAAAATTTTCACCCTCGTCTTTACTAAATAATCCATCATGACATATTAATATTTTAGGCATTTCTGCTAAATCAGTAATTTTCGTTCCTACATAAACTGCTTTCTTCATATCCATTACCATTCCTTTCCGTCAAAATTCCAACCAGCTACATTTGAATAATCATGAGTCGGTCTCCCTATTGTTCTTTTTCTGTCTATTAAAGGGATAAAATCAGTTTTCGTTTTTTCTCGTATTCTCATTAATCTAATTTTCACCCACATCACCTCCATTTATATCTCGGCTTTTCTTCATCAAACCATTTCCATCTAACAAAATCATCAACAATAATAGCAATTGCACTTAACGGCAAAAATAATAATGCAAACTGCGGACAAGTCTGACCCAAGATATTCCCCGGCAAACCGCTATAATCCCACACATCTAATCCAAGCCAAAGATTAACAATGCACCCTGTAATAAACTCAGCACTTAATATGAACGCTTCAACTCTTAATACTTGTTTCCAGAACGGATAATCCCATTCAATTTGTTCATTCTGTAGTCCTGCGTAGATAAAACAGATACCACCGCAGATAATCATGCTATAGTGAGAATATCCACGCCAAAGAATTTCAATTCCGTAATATGTATAACCGCCAAGTAGAAAGAGTACGAGATATTTAATAAGGATTTTAATATTATGCGTTTGAATCACCTGCTTTCGTTTTCTTATTGCCAATATCTTCTTTTACATTTATAATATAAATGAATGTTTTTTATTCGTCATAAGGCGAGAAAGGAGAAGAATATGAAAAGAATTAAAATGTTGCTTGTTGCGATGTTGTGTGTTGTTATGACATTTGGCGCAGCGAGTGTTCCTGCAAGTGCGGAAATTATTGAAGGGGATAAACCGAGAGAAATTACTGTTAAAGAAATAAAACTCGATAAGCCTGTGTATCGAATAGGTGAAAGTCCTATTTTAATGGTTAAGTTCAGGAACTTAAATGATGTCGATACATCTCAAATAACTTCTATTTATGTTAGAGGGAATGGTGTTTTATTCTCATTGAAATATAATGAAGACAACGGCTATTTTCAAGGAAGAATAAATTTATACACAAAAAAAGAAGGTAGAACATGGATTGTTATTTCAGAAATTAAAGTTAAAAATAATGACGGAACAATTTTAGTTGCAAAGAGATTCCCGAGCATAGAGTTTATTACAAATAATAATTGTGCAGATGGGAACCATACTATATATAAGGATAACTGGGTAGAAAATAAAACACATTCCCCTTGTACTGAAAGTTGGGATAAAACTATAAGTTGCAATATTTGTCACCAAGTTGTATATCGAAAAATCATTCCTGCTCTTGGGCATGATATTAGCGAATGGATGTTGATGAATAATCCTACACTTTCACAGAATGGACTTGAAGAAAAAATATGCAAAAGATGTGGAATTGTTTTGCAATCACGAATTATACCTAAATTAACTCCTACTTCTAAGCTCAAATTTAAGAAAAAATCCATTACAATCAAAAAAGGAAAATCTATAAGACTTAAATACATAAGAAAACCTGTAAACGCTCAGGACATATTGTCTTGGAGATCATCCAAACCAAAAGTTGTAAAATTTCTTAAAAATGGTAAAATAAAAGGTCTTAAAAAAGGAAAGTCTGTAATTACATTAAAAACAAGTATTGGAAAGAAAGCCAAAATTACAGTAAAAGTAAAATAATAATCTATTGACAAGGGTTCTTTCTTCTGAACCCTTGTTGTTATCTAATTTTATTTATTATAATAATTCAGTACCATCAAAATCATAATCCAATGCATAAATTAAAATATCTGCCATATTAACATTAACAGAGTAGCTATCTATAGGAGCAATTCTAAAATCTATAGTATCTCCCTCAGATAAATATAATATATAGTTGTTTAATTGACCCAACGTATAATCAACTGGAGTAGCATAACTTGCGGAATATGCCGCATACCTACTTCCATTTTTAAATAACGCAACCTCAACTCTCTTATTTGCAGTCGGAGAATTAATAGCAAGACGAGTTTGAAAACTATATACTCCATTTCTAGATATTGCAATTTGATAATTCGATTTTTTATAATATAATTCGCTTAACTTACCTTCCGTGCCATTACTGAACGAAGTAAGTTTTACATAGTTACCCTTTTTTGTTCCGCAACTTGTATTGTTAGAATTCCAATAATGAGCGACTAAGCCAGCATGACATTTTGCACTATTTAAACGGGATCCATCATTAAATAAAATCCCATTCCAAGAATATACAGTGTTATCTCCTGATATATTATCCCACATTTGTAATCCATTTATAGCACTTAAGTAAAAGCTATAACTCTGTTCTTCATTTTCTTCTCCATATATTGTATATTTAGACGAACCTTGAATTAAACATTCATTTAAGGATAAAGAATCAACTTGTCTTTCCAAAATATTTTTTCTTGAAGAATCAGAGTAAGTTTTACCATCGTAATTTAAAATAATGCTAGAAGTATCGGACAAAAGACTTAGTGAATTGGAAAAATCTAAAATCCCAGTGTCAACTGTATCAGTATGTGAATAAAATGATTTAATTCCCTCACTATTTATCTTCCATCCCCCAATACTACCATCCGTAGAATTAATAACCCCAGAAATATCCGCATCCGAAGCGTATAATTTCCCATCATATCCAACTCTAAACGGTGCATTATCCATAATTAAAGAACCTGCCCAAAAAGCCTGAGAACTACCGCCTAAACCTGCACAAGTTACATCGGTATCTCCAGTAACTAAAGCTAGATTGTCAAGATTAAATTTCCCAATTTTGCCCGATTCAGCCGTAATATTGCCCACAACAGTAGCTCCTTGTAATGTTGCGATTCCATCATTATTAACAATAAATTTATCATTAACATTAATTGATCCGCCAACTACTGTTATATCATTTGCAATAACTTTTCCTGCATTATCCCATTTTAAATATTTACTATCAAAACTACCATCCGCAAGATTTAAGAAACTACCAGATTCACCAACTACATAATTCTTAGATTTCAATGCATCAGCCATAATCTTTTCAGCCGTAATAGAGTTTGCCGTTAATTTATCTGCCGTAATAGAATCAGTAAGAATAGAATTACCGTCAATAATTGTAGCTTTTGCCGAATTAGTAAATTCATTTGGCTCGGAATTCAAAGACTCAACTTCTTCGACCATAATTCCATCGACCCAGAAATTAGCATTTTTACTTAATTGATTATATATCGTAGGAACAATACTAATATAATAATAACTATTTGTTTTGTCTGTTACAGTAAATGTAGTAATTGCTCTTTGCCATGATGTATTTGGAGTGATTGTGGTGCATCCTTTAGGAAAAGAAGGTTTTTGAGGATTAAACAAATACGACTCAATATAACAAGTACCTGTTGCGGCATCTATTTTTGTTCCATGTGTAATCCAGTCAATACCAAAAGATACATTTTGCTCAGAATCAGATTTGACATATGCTGTTATCTGATAAGTTTTTCCTTGTTCTACCTTTATACATCCATAATTATTTTCTTTGTTCCCCAAATAAACCCCAACACGATCTTTCGCCGTTCCAGAAATTTTAAGAGAATTACTACCACACCAATATGTAGAACTATCTATTGCCACAGAATTGCTGTCAAGTTTTGCATAACAAATAGCATCATCAGTAGATTTAATACTTTCAAAATCTGCATAACCTGTAGAAGCATACAAATTCTTATATACTTCACCTTTCGCAGTATTCATAAAAGTAACGATACCATTTAAATTAATATTTTTTGATATTAGACTGATTGTCCTATCTGTAAGTTCAAAATTGGACTCACTTGTTCCACTCTTTACAAGCCATGAAAATTTTGTTGCTGTCTGTTCTTCTACGGTTTTAATGTTATGAGCAACATCTTCGGGAGAAGGAGAGTAGGAAGTAGATTTTGTCCCCTTCTCAATTTTCAGTGTTTCGATGTCTGCCAGCAAAAATGAAAAACGCATAAAAGCCGCGCTGTCCGGTATCTGAAGCATTTTTCTCTTTGATTCTTGACTATTCTGAATTTCTGATTTTACCCCCGAAAGAAAGACTTTATCGGAATTGTAAAAACAAGTTGCTGGGGCAGCTCCTAAATTTGTAAAGCCAGATGCGATGTAGTAATCCATCCCACTTAAATCAATGTAGTCGGAATATCCCCATGCAGAATCTTTTATTTCTACGTTTTCTGAACTTAAATACTTACCTTGAATTGTTGTGTTTTGAACAAATAAGTTCACGCCACCCAGTTCTAAGCTATCGTATTGTTGTTTAACTTCCCGCTTGAAGCCGTACATATTCTGAGTAGAAGTGGACATAAACTCTGAAATAGTTTGCTTCTCATCTTCGCCAGTATCTGGATTAATAACCTTAAAAAAGTCGGCTTTTCCCACTTTCGTCTCAATATCGAGAGTATTTTTGCGCGCAATCGTTTCAAGAGTTTTAATCGAAGAAATATTGTCTTCTGGAGCGGGACTCCAATCAGTTGCTTTTTCACCGTATTCTAATTTGACATTTTTCATTCTAAACGTGATTTTAGCTTCTTTTTCTGCGCTTGAATTGTAGAATTGAATCGAAGCCGTCGTACCAACCGATTCATCCGCCTGTTCTGGGATAGTCATTGTTTTTTCGACATGATACCAAGCACCGAGTTTACAGCCTCCTTCTCCGACAACAGGAAGGTTGTGCATTGTAACGGCACGCCAAGCCCCAATCGCTGAACTATCTGTAGAATTAGTATAACGCTGTCCAATCCAGAATTCGCTACGATCTGAACCTGTAGGGAAATTCCATTCAGTATACATAATATCATACGAAAAAGTTACTTTTTCTCCAACTTTATAATCTCTGCAGTCAAGCAGAAAACCGTCGGTTAAATTTACGTTAGAATATTGTTTTTTTGAAGTTAAAGTATGTTCTCCATATCCTTGCTCAGTTTTGCTGAAATTCTTAAAAAATCCTTTTTGATATTCTCCGCTACCAAAAGATATTCTATTGCGGCCATCAATTCCGCTAGTGTCAGCGTCTTTTCCGTCTCTCATTTTTTGAATCGTTATTGTGTCATAATATTTTTCATCAGATGAAAGGCATCGTAGCGTGATAGAAGTAGTTTCGGATGTAAACAAATCACAATTTTTTGAAACGATTAAGGAGGTAGAGGAGAGAGTGAATTCGTGAGTTCCAGTCTTTATGTCTGTCCAACTTGAGCCGCCAGTCACGCTATATTGCCATTTAGAAAATGATATGCCTCCTTGAAGAGACGGAGAGAGCGTAATAGTGTCCGGAGAATAAGTTTCCCCGCAATCTGAACTTTTGAAAATAGTAGAACTTGCAGTAATTTTAACGGATTTGGCTGCTGCGCCAGATTTTTGGCAACTCCAAGAAAATGTTTTTATCAATGTTTCGCCGTTAAGAGTTACCGGAATATCAAAGCTTCCCGAATCAGCAGGTAAGATAACTCCTTCTTTTACGGAAAATGTGATTCTATTTGCGTTTTTAGATATCGTAATTCCGTTAGCAGATTTAATCTCTCCAATCGTAAAGTTCGGATTAGAGACCTCTCCTTTTATGACGCTCACATCGGTATAATATGATAAGTTTTCTGAAACTTTTCGGTTTTCGTCCGTTGGAAATTGTTGCGCTTCATTCGACAGATGAATCGAGAATGGCTCGTTCACAATAGTAATAGTAATATCTCCATAAGCACTTACTTTCATTAATCCACCTTCTTTCTAAACGCTAATCTTGAACAATATTTTCTCCGTTCTCATCCATGAATGTGAGCATAAATAAATCATCAACACTAAGAATAGTATCTTTCGGTAATGAGTCTGCAAATTCATCCAGATCAAATAATCGAATGGAATAAATCTCAGTTTCTTTTGAGAGCTCTTCGATTTTTTCGCTCATCTCTTTATTTTTTTGCTGATATTCCTCTCGGAATTCTTCTTTAACAACGCGGTTCACAATCTCTTTTTCTTCTCCAGATTCATCTTTTTTCATCTCTTTAACTTCTCTGGATTTTTCGTCAGTAAGAAAGCCTTTCTGAACATCGTCCCACATTTCGCGACATACTTTTTCGAATGACTGAGCATTGTCGATTAAAGCGGAAATATTGCGCTGTAAATTAAGGCGCAACTTCATCGGAAGTTCTTTGTTACTATCACTTGGCTTAAAGTTATTATTGTACCAAGAAACAATTTTTAAAATCTGATAATTTGATAACTCTACTTTTCCTGTCTTTGTCATAGTTTCTCCTTTTATTCCAATTACTCAAATGAGAGCGTGATATTTTCTACTTCTTCAATAGTTTTTGCTTTTTGAATAGTTTTTTCATATGATTGTTGTCGCTCGACCAGAGGAGTTACATAAGCATCAATTTCCATTGCAAGTTTTGTCAGTTCTTCAACAGTCCAATCTTCACATACATTCCCCACATCGTTCCACTTTAAGAGAGGATATTCAAGTGATTGCTGGGAATATAAGTTGTACATGGCCATTTTGGAGGTTAATTGGCGCTGCTTTTCTTCTGTAACGGTGTAGTATCTTCCTTCCGCATATTTCGCATCAGAAAATAAAGGATGGGAAGATAAGTATCCTGCTAAAGCATTTTTAGATTGTGCGATTTTTTCGAGCTTCAAATTATCTAGCTCTGGATTCGCCGCATAATCGAGATATTTGTCCGGATTTATCATTAGGTCGTCTAAGTTAATAGAATCTCTGTTTACAACAAATTGATTGTAGTCGTATTCTATATATGAAATAGGAGATGTATTACCAGAATCTCCTAAATCTGGAGAATCGACGATTTTCTCTTTCCCATTTAAGCAGATAAATACATACAGCAAATCTTTATCAGCAATAACTTGGACAGGCTGTTGCTTTTCCATAAAAAGTTCCTTTGCCATAGTTGCTCACCACCTTTTTACATATTTTAACAATTTTAGATATATTATATTTTTTATTAATTTTGTTACTGTCGCTGTTTATAATTTGACCCCAATAGGAAATAACTCGCCTTGCCCAGAGAATAGGAATGGCTTTATGCGTACCAATTAATTTTCCTACCTTTAAGAATGTACGACGGATTCGCTTGAATGTTCTTCTCCGTATCGTTGTGTGCCATCTATATATGCGATATCCCATCATGTCTATAAATTGAGTGTCGCTATCTTTTACATCAATTTTTGAGACAAACCAATCTACTTTGATTTCTAATCCTAATTTGTCTTTCGCATATTTTATTAGCTGCTTAACCGCCTTATGGATATCTTTCGAATTTGTTGACATAAGCATGATATCGTCCATGTAAAATAGCTGGTGTTTTACTAAAGAAATATATTCTTTTTCACCAGTTTTCCGTTTCTTTCGATAACGATGCATATGACTGATTTCGTGATATAGCTGAGATAAATAGATGTTACATAAGAATTGAGAGAGATATGAACCGATAGATAATCCCTTATCGAAGGTACTTATTAGGGTTTCTATAAGCCATAATAGCAAGTCATTTTTGATTCTTTTACGGAGAAAATCCATAAGCATTTTTCTGTCAATGCTTTCGTAACACTTTCTAATGTCTGTTTTCGCAAAATATTTAAGCGATTTATTTCTTAACCATCTGCGAATTTTTCTAACTCCATAAATACAACCTTTTCCTTTTATTGAAGCGCATTGATTTGCTCCGATTCGACACAAAATAGGTTGCAATCCCTCAACTGCAATATAGTCATATATTTGTTGTTTTATATTCTGTATTCCAATTTTCCGCTCTTTGAAAGACGATGGGTCAATTTTTGTTTTGTACCATATTGGAGGAAATTTTAAATCTCTATTTGATAATTCAAATTGGATAGAATTGATTATTTTTTCTACAATCCATTTCAGACTATCTTTGCCGTATCTATAGAAAATACAATAAATTTGGTTTCTTGTAAGTCCGCTTTCAGCGGAAAATAAGTCTAAAACATCGTTTCGTCTATATTTTCCTTCTAAGCAAGAATATACAGCTCTGCTTATAAGCTTTCGATCACTTATATCAATATCTTTACAGTATCGTTTCGTTGTACTAAGACCTCGTTTCTTTTGTATTATCCTTGATAACTTAACGATTATCTTTAAAAGGCTTTTCGGTTCTTCGATTTTCTACTACGCCCAATCATAGCCACATAACACTATGATTCCCATTCTTCTGCGGATAAAGAAGAACAGGTTGGTCTTATAAAAAGAATTTTTCGCGCAACGGCGAAGGTATGAAAACATAACAGACTTTTCGTCTGCGAATTATGATGTCAATAAAATAAAATTGAATTTTGATAATTCCGGCAGCCGTAATTCCAGTTCGTCCTGTCGAGCCTGTTCCTGCAATTCACATGAAAGCCAGCATTACGTCCATTCCTGAGATTACCGCCGACAGACACCATAAGTCCCTATAATTATATTAAATAATAAAATAAGAGGGGAATGCCCCTCTTTTACAGTCTTCGCTTTGTAAAATTCACCCCTGAAAGACCAGGATAACTAATCGCGGCAGCCGGAATGCCAGCCCGCCCCGTCGAGCCAGTACCAGCAATGCACAGGAAAGCCAGCATAACGCCCAGCCCAGAGAGAACCGCCGACTAAAAATTCTCTGGAACCGGAAGTATTGGCCCCTCCAGCGTAAAGAATAGAGCCGACTCCTTGTGAGCTACTAGAACCAATGCTTGAAGGATACCAAGCACCTGTGGAGACATCAATAGAAATATCTCCAATCCAATAGTCAGCACCTTTTCCATCTTTGGACGCAGGAATATTGCCTACTTTTGTATATGTCTGCTTGATAACGGAATCAGAGGTACTACGAGCAACTCCTTTTGGACAAACATATACGTCTTTGCTATAGTCGGATTGAAAGAACATTACAGTATCAGAAGCAATTTCATATGCGCCATTTCGATATTCTCGCCCTTGAACCCTATACGGGTACTTGCCGCTAGTGTTAGACACTGGGGAACCATCGTGTTTTCCGATAACAACATCGGTTGCTCCTGAGTACCACGGCATTGTTGACAAAGTGATATTAGCAGTAACAGAATCTGATAACGCAACGGGAGTAGTATCAAAGCCTGTATCCACGTCTAAATATACTGCCTTATTATTAGCGTCCAAAGCTTCTATCTTTAGAATCCTAACTACTTTTGCGTATTTATGAAGGTTGGTAACTCCTCTGTCTAAATTTACTCCTGTTTTTGCATCATTAAGTTGTCCATATCCTACAGACACAGATGAACCGACTATAAGATTATTTGCTTGACTATTTGTTACTGGGAAATAAACCTCTTTCTCAGAACGAATTATTGAAGCAGAATATTGGTAATTATAATTAGTGCATCCCATAAAAATATCTTGAGAATTTTTTGTTGCTCCTTTGATGATATTAAAAATGTACTGAAAAGCCATATGTTCCGCACCTGCACCGTGATATCCTTTTCCTTTTTTCTGGAATTCACTCACCATCTTGTTATGAGATATCCAAAGTTCTGGTTTGGCATTTTTTACAGACCTCAAAACTCCATCGTCTCCGAGAGTTGCATAGTACTTGCTTCCAATACACCATTGAAGTACTTGATTATCAGCAGTTTTACATTCAGTCCAAGGATATAAAATTACATCCGTCCTTAAAGCATGTCTGCTATCTGAGACTGTAAAATCCATATATCCTTCATCCAGATTTGTCTCTACGTTATAATAAAAAGACATCTGAATTGTTCCTACATCGACAGCTCCAGTTGTACGATAATTTTCATCACCTTCCAAAGCAGTAGGGTAAGGAGAACCATCATCGTTTCTTTTATAATTGCAGTTCATCCATTCAAAAAGCGGATTTTCTCCATTAAGGTAGTCATCTCTTCCTTCAACAGTATCGGTGGAAGGAGAAAACTCTAATCCGGCGTTATCTAAAAGTTTCGTACCAGATGAGATTGGGTTCTTAGAAAATAGCCAGATTCTTGTTCGATAAATTTTCCCAGTTCTTTTGAGGTCGAAATAGTCTCCGATTGTCTCAAGGTGGGGAGTATTATGCAGAACATCATAAAGTACAGACTTATCGACCATATTTTTTTCTAAATTTTCGGTTTTTTCTTCTAAATTTTTAATGCCGAGAATTTCTTTCACCTGAGATTCATTGGCTCGTCTAAAAGTTCCGTTTTCTTCGATATAAAGAGTCGCACCCGAAGTTACATCAGATGCGACATCAACAGTCGTTATTTTCTTTTCAGACATAAATACTCCTTTCCTTAGATTTCTAAATCAGCGAAACAACCGAATGTAGTTTTGCCATCAACCACATCTTTGTCTAGGTAAATAACTTTTGCAGTAGCGTATGGTTTTGCCGAATCTTTTGCATTTCCTAAAGAATCCCTTCTGTACCATTTATACTCGCAAATCGGAAGGTCATCAGACGTAGCAGCCTCCCATGTCGTTCCGTTATATTTCATAAGAGTAACACTTTTGGTTGCTTTGTCGATTTTATAGAAAAAGTCCCCCTTTGTTGCGCCAGTAGGAGCAGTGATAGAAAATACATCGCTTTTTAAAAGGTCAACTTCTACGCCATTCTGTTCTACTCTAGCGTAAATACATCCAACTCCAACACCATTCACTAACTGAGTGCCGAGGGTGGAATATGGCTCGCAAGTGATTGGGTCTGTGCGGTCAGTTACTTCCCAGAACCCATAATAAGTCTTTCCTTTGTATGTTACAGAACATCTGAAGAAGTCTTTGGAATCAACCATATCCGCAGTAACAGTAAGAAAAGAATTTGTTTTTCCGGTCAGTTCTTTATATCCGCTACCGACATATTTATACCACTGATAAGAAATAGGATTCGTATCGTCAATAAGAGTTTCTCCGGATTCAGAAGTTAAAATGTTTCCAGATTCATCTGTGAGCATAGCTCCAGATTCAGAAGTCATGGAGTCAAATACAGTAGAACCATCAATTAAACGAGTACATAAAGTTACGGTATTAAAATCTTCATTTAAATTCTTGTAAATGACACTTCCAGTTGAGCAGTATACTTGGAATGAAACAGCATTTTCTCCGGCATCGGCTTGAATGATTTTGGAAAGCTGAAATTTATGAACGGATGTGAGTCCAGAGGCAGTAAACGTGATTGTGATATCTCCAGAGTTGGCTGAGAACAAAGTAGATCCTTTTTTTACATTAAGAACAATCATTCCTCCAGCACTTGCCGTTGCTTCTGTGTTTGACTTTATGGTTACACCAGATGGAAGAGGAGTACCTACAGTAGCTTTTCCTGCGATACGAGTGGAGCCAGAATAACAATCAAAAGGAATTTCAATGTTCTTTTCCTCCAAAGTTACTCCAGAAGAATTACAAGCGATTCCTTCATGACTATTTCCTAATATTACATTAATAGCGGCTGGGCCTTCCTTACCATCTTCTCCATCTTTACCGTCCGTAACAACAGATACTGTTTGATCGTCAAGCATCTTTGTTGTATTTCCAGACTGATATAATTCACATTTGATTGTCTTGATTGCAGTGGTAGAAGGATTATAGGTCTTTGATTGTTCGTCAGAAGTAGAGGTATATTTCAAAGAATATGTTGAACCGTCTGCACTTTCATAAATTTTAAATCTTCCAGAATAGATAGTAGCAGTATTATTACCGATTATCTTTTTGCCAGTAAATGTGATTGCAGAAGGAACAAAAACATCGTTCTTATTTACCTGCATAAAAGAAACGTCAGAGGAAACAGAGTAGATGACAGCATCTTGTCCATCAGAGCCAGAACGGTCTTTGTTGATTGAGAATCTTTTTGTGATTGTTGCATAGCCAGTTCTAGTACATGTGAATTCTACATATCCAGAATCTGGAGTGATTGCAGTTACGGTATATTTATGTCCTTTTGAATCGTATGTACCAGATACTCCTGTACTTGGAGTGGCCGTAATCGTCCAATTTGAAGTGTCATTATCCGCGCCTTTTAAAATCGAGATAACAGTGTCACAGCCATTTAAAGAAGTGTCATAAAGACTTCCGTCTGTTCGACAAGGAACGCTCTGTGTGTCGTTCGATAAAATACAAGTGATAGTAGCTGATCCAGCCGCACCATCACGAAGTTTGACAATTTGATGGATATCGTAAATGTCATTATCAGAAGTTACGAGTTTAATAATTGCAATATCGTTGATGAATACATCGTCTGTTGCATTAACCACTAATTGAGTTGTGGTTGTAGAGTTTGGATATACCGCAAAACTACCGTCTGCTTTTTTATACTGCCATTGTTTGAGAGAAGTATTTACAAGATTCGCGGTAAGAGTAATTGATTTAGCAGATGTAAGAGCACCTTCGCCGTTATATTTAAATACGGTATCTCCGTTAATACTACAATCTGAAAGCTCAGGAGCGGACTTTGAAAGAGAGAATGACATCTGAGATTTTGACTTGATTTCAACGCCATTTGTATTGGGGTCAATATATGAAATGTTGCAAATATATGTAATGATTGGAGTTGCTTCAAGGACATTTTTAGAAACAATCAATTTCCCGTTCGAAGGTGATTCACCAGAAACAAGGTTTGTAACTGAGCCGCTTCCTGCCTGTCGTTGCCATGTGATTGTAAGTCCAGATGCAGTTAAAGATAAGAGCGTATCATTAAAGAAGATAGTAGGTGTTAATACGAGGTTTGTTGTCTCCCAGTTCGGATTATATGAGGGTGTTTGATTTGGGTTATAAAGTACAGTTAAAGGGAGAGAAGAAGTAAGATAAGAAGTAATTCTGCCGACATCCGTTAAGTCGGTAATCGTAATGTCTCCGTAAGCCGAGACTCTAGCCATATTTTTTCCTCCTTAGTTATTTAATTGTTGCGAGTGATGTAATGGTTTCTCCGTTATAGGTAAACGTGCAAGAAAAGTTTGCGCCGTACATTACATCGGTTCTTGTTATAGCGATTTTTTTCGTTCCTTCAGAGTGTTGCTCATTCCAGTATGTGTCACTAGAAGAGTCGAAAGATGTTCTCTTCCAAAGAAAGCACTCAGAATCATAGTTTTCAGTGACTTCGTTGTTATTTTGAAACAGATGCGCTTCAAGAGTTGTTTCAGAAATGCCGTTATTAAAGAATTGACCTTTAGATGCAGAAATTCTTAATTTAAAACTGTTATTGTTTATCTTGTTATCGAGTTCGTTCAAAGAACTTTTTGTGCTCTCTTGAAATTCATTATACGTGAATCCGAATTCGTTTCCGTTTCCATCTTTTATTTGAGTGATGCTGATTTTCCCGTTTTCGTCCGTTTCTATAATTGGAAAATCTAGCTTAGATTTTGAGATTGTATTGTCAGAAATCATTCCGCCGATAATCGTTCCATCAGGAATACCATCCGCTGTAATACCGTTTTCATCAAACATTTTCGTTTTACCGTCACTTCCACGAATAATGAAGTTAAAGTTTCCTTTCCCGTCTTGGCCCATTTGAATTCGGACGTTTCCATCGGAATCATAGAATTGCTGAGTTGCGCCTTTGAACGCAATTGCAGGATTTCCATTTTGAGATATAAGCGTAATCAGTTCGGCGGTTGCAGAATGAGCCATTAAATCTGCGACAGAGATTTTTGCAGCGATTAATTCTTTAATTACCGCTTCATCAATAGTCGAGTTTGCAACTGTAAGGTGAATTGATTGAAGGTCTCCGAACTCACCAGAACCGGACAAAAGATTTTTAATGTGAGCAACATCTGAATTAATTGTTGACGCATTTATCGTGTTATTAATTAAATCTATGATTACATTGCCAGACTCGTCTTTTATTAATTGGGTGGTAAGTTCCTTGAAAAATCCTTCATCCGCATTGAGAATTTTTGCAGTAAGAATATCTGTTTGTATAGACTCAGACACAAGTGTTTTAAATTCTGCACTATCCGCTTTTATAAGTTTTGCAACAATCTGGTCTGCGTCAATGTACTTAGCATAAAGATTCGTGAAATTTCCAGTTACCGCATCAACCGTGGAAGATTGTATTCCAGAAGTATAATTTGAAAATCCGCTACTCCCAAGAATTGCTTTTATAAATTCCGGTGTGATAGTATAAGAAGCTGTTTTATCGGACGCACTAGAATTCATGGTAATTGAATTTTTAGCGGCAGAAACGGCACTTCCAAGTAAGCTGGTAAAGTCGTTTCTTTTTGATTTATATTGCCTTACAGTGGAAAATTCAACCTGTAGAGTTCCGTTGTAAACACAAGGATTTCTTGTTATGGAAATGATTCTTAGACTTTCGAAATGTCCAAATTCACTTACTTCAACATGGACATAATCATATACGTGAAGAGTTTTAACTAGACTTTTATACTCTTCCAATGGATAAACATTGTCTAAAGTATCTGAGTAGGAATATTGCGGATGAGCAGAAGCATACAGATTTTCCACAGCGTCAAGATAAAGAGCATATTGCTTATCTACGGTAATATCCGTAGTTGTGATATCAGTAGTGATGACATTTTCGTTCGTGTAATCTGTGTGGCGATATATTTTTTTTAGCATATTTTCTTCATCATCAGTAAATTTATCTGTATAATTTTCGCGCTGAACCATAATTTTAATATCCAGCATTTCTTTATTATATTGTTTATACTCTTTAACCGCAGCATCATATTCAGCAGTTCTTTGTTCTAAAGCTTTATTGCAGGCATTGTATAATTTTTTATAATCTAAATATAGCTGATGTTTGATGTTATACGTTTCTTCGGAGTAGCCTGTATCTGCATTTTCATATTCTTCGGAGTAGTCAGATAGAAACTTTAGTCTATTCGAATAATCTTCTAAACATATCTCTAATTCTTTCGTTCCATATAAATCCCAGTTCGTATTGCAGGATTTTAAATAATTTTCATCTAACTCAAAGTAATTGAAAGAAGAAGGGGATTCTCCAACCTCTAACATAGTTCCGCAAATATCAAATGAATTGTTGCCTTTAGAATTTGGTTCGACAGAAAAATATACACTACACTTATTGGATTGAGCAGTAAAAGTTATATATATCCTAACCCACCCAGAAGACAATGAAAAACCGGTATAGGTAGGGTCTCCAGAGGATGTGGAGTATCCTAATTGTATCGAGTCGGAAGAAGACGAGCGAACAAAGGCACTTAGAGTATATTTCATATTTTTTTCAACCGAAATATCTGACTGTTTTATTCCCGTTGTTCCAATAGAAGAAGATGCAGTTGCATATCGGGTTATTCCATAAGCAGGAGAAGAATCTATATCTTTTATATCTAAAAGAGTGTTTTCGATATTAATCCAGTCGGAAGAAGTCATAAAAACCGCATTTGAAAGGAGATTTCCTCCTCCATAAGATTTTAATTCTTCTGAAAGTTCAGTTTTGTCGGTTTTCTTTTTTGCGATTTCGTTTACGATTGTTGGGATTGTATAATTGAGAATTTCGCAATAATTGTCCCAAGAAGAGGAGTTTTTTAAAGCATCTATGTCAAAATTTCCGTTCTTATCTACATAGAGCTTTTCATATCCTCGAATCATTGCTGTAAAATCATCGTAGTAAGACATTAAATCTTCGAGGCTTTTCGTTGCCCAGTCTTGGATGGAAGAATCAGATGGGACTCTTGCCATTAACTCTGCGGCTTTATCGTATGTCTTCCAATAATTTTTATTTGCCGCAACATATGAATCCCTTTTAGACTCTCTGAACTTTAGCCATTCTCTGTATTTATCTATGAGGGATTGAGGAAGATAACGATTATCTTTCATAAAATAAGAATAATCTTCAATTTCCGAACTTCCGAAATTAGCTTGTTCTATTCCGGTAAGACCGTCGCCGCCAGATACGGTATAAGCAGTATATAAATCATCTGTGTTTGTTGCAGTAATAGAATTCTGTACGTTCCTCCAGCCGATGTATGCATTTGTATCAGTTCCGATATGCTCCACGTAGTACGCATTTATTAAGCAATTAACTGTATCAAATACAAAAACGCAATTAAATGCACCGGCTACATCTTGAGTGAGAAAAGAGTATAAGTCGCTATTATCGATATTGAAAGCGTAAGATTCTTCCGGGAGATAAGATACTCTTGTTTTTCCGACATGTTCTTTACCGTCAAAAGATACCGTGTAATCTATGTATTCTTTTGGCATAGTATCTATATATCCTATTTTCCAAGGAGATTTATCTATATTTGACACCCAATCAACCACTTCGTTTCCGTCTTCATCCGTAGTGATTGTTTCGGGAATTAATTTAGCGTAATATAATGCAAGATGTAAAAGACTTAGCTCAGGATTATCCTTATCGCAAAATTTTACAACAGGAAATGAATACTTTACTTTTGGGTTTCCATCAGAATCAAATACAGTATTTCCATCAGAATCTTTTTCGTAAACAGGAAAATCTTTTTGGTGCTTGTTATAATACATCATTTCACAGGAAGCTTCGGTTCCTTGCCCGATTAGAAAAGTTGCAAGGTCGTAATTGCTCAGTTCAATTTCTGCGGATTCAGCGGATACAGTCTTGTATTCTTTTATACCGTCATGGTCTATTTGAGGAGCTTCATTGATTATGTACCATTCGTCATCTATGAATATTCTCATTAAAACATCTATATTGTCGTAAAAAGCACTTGGCTTCCCGTCAATATTTTTATATACTGTAAATGACAAAGAATTTGTGTTATTTGCGTTTTCTGTAACCGAGACGGAATTTTCATCTACTCCATTTAACACACCATATAGTCGTTTGTCGGGAGTTGCTAGATATATGAACTTAGGCTCTAATTTGCCAGATAAATATTCCATCAATAAGCACCGACTTTCCGGTATTCTCGATAAGTAAGAGTTACTTTGGCATTTCCCTTAACAGAAATTTTATTTTGACCGTGTAACAACCTTGGGAAATAAATATCGGCGGGATTACTGACTCCTAAATCAGATAGTGGGATTAGTGAATCTATGGAATCCTTAATCTCGAGCCTTTGACAATCAATAAAAATAGCATTATTTGCACCTTTTGATTTGAACGTAATAGATTTTTGCTCGGTATCATTCGAAATAGTAATCTGTCCATTATCTGTTGGATTTATCTTTATAATGGGATATATAAACCCGTCATAATTATCGGATGTGTTTGTGATAGTGATGTCGGAATTAGCAGGAATTTCTTTTGAGAATTCTTGACTATATCCAAAGGGGCAATCACAAGTAGCTTTTATCGTTAGTCCAACTATTCCGCCATTTACCACGACGTTTTCAATGGAGCTGAAAGTAACGTAATAATCAATTGGTTCTTCAAGATATGCATCAAACTCATAGTCTGTCATATGAAACAGAAGAGGATAGAGAGGGGATGTCAGCCACGCGGCAATAGAACGAATATCATTTCGAGAAAAAATCATATCATTCTGGTCTTCTTCGATATTTTTTATAACGGACAATTCAAATTCTAAAGGGGATGCATAGGTGGCTCCAAAATGATTTTGTCGTGGGCGATAAACATTTGATTCTCCTCGATTAATTTCTCTATCTAAACCCAGAGGAATAGAAGATATTTCTTCGAATCCGGCCAGCATAATTCCGAAGTCAGAGCTACTTTTCCCGTTAAATTCAAAGTTTTTTCCGTAAACAGCCAAAATATAACCCTCCTTTCAATATAAAAAGTGCCGGAAGATGGGTTCTCCCGACACAAGTGCCTACTTATATCCAAGTTTTTTAAGTTCTCTTTTGAATTCTTTCGTAGTATAATCGCAACTTTTTTTGATAATCTCTTGCAGGGAAGGTAGTGCTTCTTTGTCTATGCTTCCGTTTACAACAAGAGGAGATTCCACAGAAATATTAATATCGTGCGGTTTCGTTTTTACATTATCCAATAGATTTGATGCAGTATTCATACTAGATATAAATTCAGGAACAACATTATTTGAAACTGTCTTTGGCAGAACAATTTCTCCTATTTTTGCAGAAATAAGACCATCGTCTTTATTTGAGCGAATTTGATTTTTTACATCAGGGAGTAAGTCAGAAAGAGTCTCTACGGGAACAATTTTATCGACTTGACCACCATTTGCGAATCCACCTAGTTTTTTGATGATATTTTTTGCGGCTTTCGTAGGATTGGAAATAGAAGCGGATACCCCAAGCTTTTTAAGTTGATTTACATAATTCTGAGCTGTTGCTTTTGCTTCTCGTTCTTTTAGAACATATGTATTGTGGTGGTTAGCCCCTTCAAGTCCTTTCCCCTTTTTTAAACTTGAAACGCTAATCGTATCATGTGCTTTTATTTTCTTTCTTTTAGCGTCGCTAATATACTTCCAATAGCTACTTTTTTTCATCTTAGCATTATGTTTCTCGGTGTTATACCACGCCTTGTCATATGCTTCGTTTGCAGAATTTAATTTCTTTCGAAGATCAGAGATTTTCTTCTCTTTTTCTTTTTTGGCTTTTTCTGCAGCCTCTTTCTCTACCTTTTCTTCTTGAGCTTTTCGTTGTGCTTCTGCTTCCTGACGCTTACGCGCATCTTCAGCAGCTTTTTGTGCTTCAGATTCAATATTAGAAAGCGTTGACTTTTTAGCTTCATTGAGCGTGGAAGAAGCGGAGTTATATGCCTTTTCTGTTTCTTCAATCATGGAATCTTGCGATTTTGAATCGAGAGTAGGAGAAGAAAGTGTATTTCCAGCGGCGGTAGAAGCATCTGAAGAAATCTTTTCTTCATTGTCCAAAACAGAAGATGTAGAATTATTGACAACAGTTCCAGCACTATTTTTCGAACCATCTTCAGCTAAAAGAATGTCTTTATTAACTCCGGTAGATTCAATAATTTTCCCGATTTTTGAATAAGCCGTTTCGTATTTGCCGACAATACTACTAAGCAACTTATCAACCTGTTCTTGTTGCAAGTCGGAATTATTTTTCAATGCTTTAAGAATGTTGTCCATAGCGTCTTGAGCATCTTGACTTAATTCATCGTAACCATTAGATAAAACTTCAAGTTCGTGATTTTTTACTGTATCATCGTAGTCTTCTTGGGCCTCATTAAGCTGTGCTTTTAACTGCTCAAGTTTTGCTCTAGCAGAAGCGTTTGTAGAACCTTCGAGAGCGGCGATTTGAGCCTTTATAGAACTTATATTCTTATTCTTGTTTTTTAAAGTCTTATCATAATCATAATAATCCTTTTTGTTCTGAAGAGCCTCTTTTTGCTTGCTAATTAAATCGTTTAAAGCATCGTTTTCAGCACTTAACTGAGACTCATAAATATCAAGTACGGAATCTCGATATCCTTTAATTGTCTTTGTTTCTGTGCGAATACCATCTGTATATTCTTTAAGCTTATCGTTATAAGTTTCTTCGTCAATTATTCCAGCTTTAAACTGGTCTTCGATATCTTTAATTCCTTCTAAATAGTTCGAGATTTTCTTTTTACTTGAATCTATTGCTTCTGTGTAAAGAAGGAGAGAAGAGTATCCAGCATCTGTTATTTCTCCATCATCAGATACCAAATCAGCGTCGCCAATCATGTCAAGCAAATATTCTAAGTTAGAAACTCTTTGATCTATTTTATCTTGTGCAGAATCGAAGGCATCAAAGACCACTTGATTCATACTATCAACTAGAGAATTTATTGTAACGCCAATATCGGAAAGCTCGGAGTTCATACTTGCAATTTCCGCGATTCTTTCATTATATTGAGTAGAATCAATTTTCACTTTTCCGCTCTTTATGTCAGCCATCAAATCAGACTGCTTACTATCTCTAAGTTTCTTTTTTGCATTAAACAATTCTTTATTGTTAGCAATCTGCCCATTAAGATTGTCTAATTTAGCCTTGTCTCTCTGTTTTCCAGTTAAAGATTTATCACTCGTAATTAAATCCATATAGGAACTAAGCCTATCCAGACTCCTCTGGAATTTGTCAATTGCCCATTGCTTTAAATTGTATCCAGCTTCACGGAGCTGTTTATTTAACTCCTCATATGCAACAGTTGCTTCATTCTGTTTCTGGAGCATTCCGTTATATGCGGCTTCTGCCTGCTTATACTCGTTGGAATTAGCTCCAAAAATCTTTTTGGCTTTATTCATTTCGGACTTATATTTTTTCGCTTCTTCTCCATATGTAGAAGCAATACTGCTTTGATAATTCTTTTGATTTACAAGATTTTTATAGTGAGTAGAGTTAAGTCCCTCTGAACCACCACGAGCTTCGATTACTTCATTTGCGGATGAATATAAATCAACATAAGAAGAGCTCAAGTCAGCAATAGTCTCATAGTATTCAGAAATTGCATCGAGCTTATCTTGTTCGATATCTATCTGCTTTTGCTGATATTCTACTTGAGATTGTTTAATATCAAGATATTTCTTGTAATACTCCTCATATTGAGAAACAAATTCCTTTTCGCCTTTATTTAACACGCTAATATCTATCGTGCCGTTTTTGATTTTCTTGATAAGTTTATTAGCTTTCTTTTTACTGATGGCAGCAACTTTCTTTTTAGATTTGCCTTTTTTACCCTTGTCAGTAACCAACATTCCAGTGCTGATAGCCTTTTTCTTAATCGTTCCCAATTCAGAAGAATATCTTTTAGCACCTTTAGAAGAATCAGTTTCGCCCTTTTTTGCTTCTTTCTGAGCAGAGTTTAATTCGGACAGAGTTGATTTTAAGGATTTTGTAGATAATTCCGCTTTAGCAGTATAGAGTTCAATCTTACTGTCGATGCGGTCGAATCTTTTTTCAATCCAGTCAACCATCCGCTCAATCCAATTTGTGAATTTTTCAATTCGCTTATCGAATGCAGATTTTTTACTGCTACTTGAACTCTTCTTCTTTTTCTTTGTGTTTCCGCCTTTAGAAGTTGATTTACCAGAGTTCTTCCCGGTGGACTTTGTTGTAGACGAAGTAGAATGAGAGGAAGTTTTCTTCGGTCTATCGGTTCCTGCTCCATAGGCATTCATTGTACCTGTGGCAAAAGCACTGGAGCCGCCTACGATTTTCGCGTGGCTGCCAGTAATGTAGCCTTTCCTTTCAAGGTCTTCCGTCTGCTTATGATTGAATACTAAATCTCCACGTTTGAGTTTAGCGTATGTAGGATATCCATTGTTAAATGTTAAGGCTTTACCATCTCTTACAACAATTTCGTTTCCCAACTCATTAATTAAAGCAGTTTCATCATGAGGAATGCTTACGTCTTTTGAGCTGGTAGTACCCGTAGAGTAAGCTGAAACAGTACCTTTTGCTCTAGCGGGAAGAGTACCTTTGGCATGGAATGTACCGTTAAATTGAGGTTCTTTCTTGCTCTTTGTAATGGTTTCCTTAATCGTCGTAATCGTGATGGTCTTACTTTTTAATCCGCTTAAAGAAGATTTAATGCTATTGATAGTGGCGGTAGAACTATCTTTAGCCTTTACATCAAAATTCTTGTCGTCAACTTTACGTGCTTGGACATTCTGAATGATTGTTTCCGCTTCTTTTGGGTCGGCAGTTAAAATGGCCTTTTGCTCTTCAGGAGTCATGTTGTTCCAAAGGTCGATGATTGCTGTAGCCTTGTCTTGTCCTGTAAGAGTAGAATACTTATCCATAGCAGATAAAGCATTCCATAAATTTACAACAACAGTAGCTTTGTCTTTGCCAGTAAGGGTAGCGTCTTTGTCTTTTGCGTCTAAGTCGTCCCAATTGTCAACAATTGGAGTGGCATTATCCTCACCGATTAATTCAACAACTTTCTCTTCGGCATCTTCATCACTGATATCGTCTTTCATTTCATCGAGCTCAGAAGTGTCTACTTTAATATCGGCTTCAACCTCTGGGAGCGGTTCTGAATATGTTTTAATAAACTCTTCAACAGACATATTGGCTACATCGGCAGCTTTGGCAACAGCATTATAAGCAGAAGCCATTTCTTCTGGAGAAGAAGTTTCTGGGGTCTTGGATTTGAAGTCACTGACGATTTCGTGGTTTTCATTATAGTATCCTTTAGATGAGAGAGGGGCAGAAGTAGGAGAAGAAGTAGAAGAAGAATCTTTAAATTTCGAATCATCCGTCTTTGTTTCCTCTGGAGCTTTTCCTCCTAATGCTATTGTATTTGCATTGAGCGCATCAACCAATGAGCTCTCGTTTACCGCAGAAATTCCTTCGGGGATTGTTTGAACATTGTCTTCTTGATTCCCTTGAGATGTGGAGGAAGTTTCCCATGTTCCAGAATTGTAATTATCTGCAAAATGCTGTATTTCTTCGTCAGATGATAATTTACCGATGTATTTTTCAAAATTTGGGAGAGCAGTTCTTAAATCCGCCAAAAGTTTAGAACTATCGACAACTTTGCCATTAGAATCTGTGTTGGACTTGATTACGGAAGCATATTTGTCTAATCGCTCATTTGACTCTGACATATTCATTACGAGAGAACCTTTTTTATTTAGGCCAGCAGTGGAAATATAGTCTCCGAGTCCAGCAGCAGATAATTCTGCTTTCGTGGATTCCCACATCCGTTGCTTGTCTCCATATGATGTATTTGTGTTCTGCCATAATGAAGAATTATTTATTGCAGAAAGGGATTTTTCTACATCTTTTTGGGTTCCTTTGTATTCCTTATTTTTCTCTTCGATATAATTTGGATCTAGAAGAGTTGACAGAGATTTACTTGCGTCGTCGATTCTTTCTTTGAGAGAAGAGATTTCCTCTTCTTTTGCTTTGATTGCGCTCTTATTTTTAGGGTCTTCCGTATAGAGTTTATTCAGTTCAGTCTGAGCAGTAATTAAATCTCCGTAAAGACTTCCGAGAGTCTCAGCTCCACCTTCGGCATCAACGAAGAAGTCAGCGTATCCGCCAGTTTCTTTGATTTTGTCGAACATTGCAAGAAAAGTCTCACTTGACATGCCCATTGAATTGGCGGCATCTTCAATACCTTTTGTTGTGTCGTCAAAAGTAGTTTTCCACTTTCCATCATCAGACCAAGACGCAAGTCCTTTAGATTCCATGTCCGCCATAAAGTTTTCCATGCCGTCTGTTCCTTCAGTAAAATAGCGTTCCATTTTACTAAGGTTTTCATTCCAGTTCTTCGCGTCGTCTGCACCGGACTTTGAGAATGTGGAGGCAATCGCTTTAAACTCTTTTGTACCATAAGATTCGTTTTCTGCTAATTCTTTGCCTCTACTTAAGGCAGAAACATATTTATCATATGTACTACCAACATCAGGAGTACTTTCATCGTCGCTTTGAAGAGACTCTATTTTGTCCATTCCTTCATGACTGTTTAAGATATTGGAAGTTTCAGCATCTGCCTGTTCTTTTGCTGCCTTTATTTTTGCAGAAAAATCTTCAATTGTTCCTGTATATCCATCGTTGACAACGAGATTATAGGCAATTTCCATATCTTCACTGGACAAATCTGATAAGCCATTTGTTGCTCCAGTGATGTTTTCTTTAACAACATTCATCTGGCGGTTGTACTCATCCGTAAAATCTTGAACACCAAGAATATCTTTCCATTTTGTTCTATCGGTATCTTTAGAGAATACTCTATTCAATATATCGTTAACATTTTTCGTGTATTCGTCGGCAGACATTTTCGTTTTGTCGAAGTCAAATATAGAAGAAAGAGTGCTTTGAGCTGTTTCACTCAGAGAAGAGAGAGGGGAGATTATCTCTTGATAAAGCATGGTTTCCGCATTATTATCCCAATTTCCAAGAAGTTCCTTTAAATCAAGCTTCCCAAGATTCCCGGTAATTGCATCTTGAATCGATGAATCCATTTTTGAAAACGAATCAGAAGTTTGCAGGTAACTTGTTAATGAAGGAACAAGACTTTGCCAGTTTTCCTTTTGTTGTAATTCAAGAGAAGACGATTGTTGTATTGCTTCAGCTTTTTCTGAGTTCATCTCTTCTAAAGCTTCTTGATAATTTCCGTTTAAAACTTCTTTTATTTGAGCTTTTTGCTTATCAGAAACATCCTTTAATGAAACATAAGTTACTCCGGTCGTCGCGCCTGGGGTCACTTGAGCTCCATGCTGTGTCAATATTTCGGCTAATTTTTTATTGTCTTCACCAAAAGAAGGGAGTGTGAAGATATCATTATCTTTTAATTTTTTAAGATTTTTATTATAATTATCTTCATATTCTTTAATTTTATCATTAATTTTTGAGATTTGACCGTTTTTGCCATTGATGGTTTTTTTCTGAGAAGAAAGTTTCTTGTCTTTTGCAATAACTCCTTCAGCGCTAGAGTTAATATTTTCTGCAATCTCTGCGTGAGCAATAGCCCTCTGAGCATCCATTAAGCTTTGCAATTGTTCTGTAGCTGCCGCGGCATTGCTACCTAAATTGAGAATTGCATTCCCTTCGGAGTCATATCCTGATACCAAACTAGGAAACATTTCAGCCAGTTGCTTGCTGATATCTAAATAATTTTCATAATCAGAATCAGAGAGGGAGAGATTTTTGTTTGTCCCGGAATCAACGCCGCTATGTAAATTTGCATAACTTTCTGTCAGCGATTTGATTGCATCATCGGCGGTTTTTATTTCTTCCGTATCGCTTGCAAATTGAGTTCCAAGCTCTTTGATTGATGAAACTTTCTTGTCGTATTTGTCATAAGCTTCGGTGATTTTGTTTGTAGATTCTTCTCCAATTTCTATAAGCTCATCATTCGTTTTATACGCATCACGAATAACTTCTACAGTTTTTTGAACCGCCCAAACAGCGGCCATCATTAAAGCCATTTTGCCTAATGTAGAGAGGACACCTGTAGCGGCGGCTTTGAATTTTGCCATTCCTGTAGCGGCACTTGCAGCGCCAGTCTCAACGCTTGCCATAGATGTTCCGGAATTTTCTACCGCGGTAGAGAGTTCTTTGACACTTTCACTGGCTTCTTTGGCGGCAGTTCCAACCCCTGTAATTTTATCAGCAGTTCCTTCAATGTTAGAGATTTTTTCGTTGTCGTTGTTATTGATGAGTTTGTCTAAAAAAGAAGGGTTTTCTACATCTAAATTAGTGTCTTTTTTACCTAATAAATCCGGCTGATTTTTTTTATTTGAACCAGTTAAATCAGTGAAAGAAGCTAAGAGCCCGTCTTCTCCAAAGATGTTTCCTTTATAGAACTTGGCAAATATTCCTCCAAGAACAGTAGGGAGGACACCAGCTTGATTTACAATTTGTGTAATGATGTTTAAGACTTGAGTTAATGCATCTACAATGCCTTTTACGGTATCAGAAGCAATGAATGTACTCCAGAATTCTTCACTTTGGGTCTCGAGAGCTTTCATTTTTGCTTCGATAGAACCGAGATACTTTTCATTCTCGGCCATTGCGCTCCCGTCGGCATTTTCAGAAGATTCTTTTGCATTTTTTAAGATGTCTGGATTTGCTAAGATAGCAGATAAGATACTAGAGCGGTTTTTACCCGCCATTTCTTCAATTAAGGCAGATGCCCTATTTGTTCCAAATTTCTTATCATCTGCTTGTATTTCTTTATATATCTCCGCAATTCCAAGTAAGATATCATACGTGTTTTTATAATTGCCATTATTATCAAGAATATCGAAACCTTTATATCCGTTTGATGCAGTTTTCGTATAATCCATGATAATCTGTCGTTTTTTCGCAGAGGTTTGGGTTATAAATGAATCGTCTGTTGCTTCGCCCATTTCGGAAAGCTGTTCTTGCGCCTCTTCTGTCCATCTGTTGCTTCGTCTGAAAATCAGACTTGTGACCATATAATAATATAATATTAAAACATGGCGTATAGTCATTTCTGGCTATATCTCATACTTAATGTGATAGGAATATATATGAGTGCGGACTGGATTTCCATCCTATATAATAGGAGAGCAGGGGAACTGCTAATGTTACCATTAGTAGTATGACAGTCTCTCGGGATTTTTATATATTATGTGGTGTATTCATCATATGGTATCCAATAGTATCCTTTAGAAAAATTCGTTTTATAATAAATGCAGGAAGCGATTAATCCTGTTTTCATATTATTTTCTCTTTCTGCTTCTCGATAACTATTGTATGTTTTTATATAATTCTTATTTTTATCTAATTGAACTACTTTTTTTGCATTTGTTTTAACATAATATTCTGGATAATGTAGTTTACCTGAACATAGAGCATCGTATATTCTGTGGACATTGTAGTTAAGTTCATTGGCAATGTCGGGTACTTTTTTGTTAGAATCCAACATTTTCTGAATTTTTATAATATTGAGCTTATTTGAGTAATTTGTATCGACCCAATCTGGGATACTCTTTAGTTCTGGAAAGAATAGTTGAATATATTCTAAGATGCTTACATTCCGTATTGGGTAATCATAGAAGGCATAGCCTCTATTAATCCAATATCTTTTCTTTATAGCATCTCTTTCTTTTTGTGGATCTAAATCATGCCATTGACCTTGTACTTCTATGGCAATTTTTAGTCGATGATTTACAATATCTGTTGGAAGAATTTTCCCAGTATAGGGATTGATACACGATTGTTCTTCAAAAATAGTGTCAGAATAATAATGTAAAAAGACTTGTTTCAACACGGAAGCGTGAAGCGATTCAGTCAATCCATCGCAGTTAGGACATAAAATACCGTTATGTTCATCATATTTATCTTCGCGCATTGCATTAAATGTAGATTTTTCTATAACTGTTCCGCATTTTTTACATCTAAATTTTAAAATAGAATCTCTACTTTTATAATCGTCCACTTTGGATATACATTCTATTTTTTTATTTTTTATTTTAGATAAATATTGGTTTATATTATAAATAATGAATGGATTACGTCTATAGAACCAACGAGGTGCTGTTTTGCTATTTTTATGTAAATAATTGCTTGGAGTAATAAAAGCTTTATATATTCCGTTGGTAACTATAATTTTTTCTTTTGTAGTTCTATAGTTTTCTTTTGGCGTGAGAATAAATAAATTTTTTTCTTTTAATTTTTTCTTAATTTCTTCGTAAGTATACGGCAATAAAACACTCCTTTATACTTACACATAATATATAAAATTTCCACGGTCTTAACATTCCTATATGCCTTTGACCGTTATACCTGCTTGCTACGCACATAATAGTGCGCCATATGTTACCATATGTTTGGGCATAATAAGTTTACCCACGAGTCGAAGCGCGATTGTTCTTGCACCTGCAGCTACGCTGGATACATTTTGGATAATAGTATTACCTGCTGTAATAATAGCGGCAGATTCGTCAATGGAGTTTCCAAGCAAAGAAAGAGTAGAAGCAGAATCCTGAAGCCCTTTAGATAATTCATCGGTTGAAATCGCATAGTTATTGCCGAGCTCATTCATCTTGTCTACAATATCCATTTTATCTAAATTATTATAGGCTTGACTCATTGAAACGAGAGAAGATGTCGCATCTTCAATGCTATCGAACTCAGATACATTTTTAAGGATAGAAGTTGCTTCGGCACTTTTATTGGCTTCGTCGATTGATTCTCCAATACGCATCCAGTCAGCCGCAGAAGACTGTAAATCTACAGCGGTTGTTCCAATATTTTTTGAAGTATCAAAACTTTGATCGGCGAAAGATTTCAAAGAAGAAGTTGAGTCATTAGATACTTTCTGCATTTCTATGAAAGCACTATCAAGTTCTTTTACCTTTTCAACGCCTTGTCGGACGTATCCTACAATATCTCCAAGGTCGAAGAATCGCGAAACAAATTCAGCACTTAAATAAGAACTCTTATCTTTAATTTGGTCGATAAATCCAAGAATTCCGGTTCTTTCAAATCCTTTTGATGCTTTTGTAGACGATATTTTGCTAATGGTTTCATCGTATGTAAAATACATCTTCTGAAGTTCATGATCTGCGTTTCTTATTTCTGCAACAAATTTTGTGATTCCGTTTTCAGAAGAAGTAAGCTGCTGAAGTTTCAGAATTTTTGAGCCATCTGATTCGGCGACTTTTTTAATAGAGTCTTTTAGTCCGTCTCTGCTGACATCTTCTTCATAAATCCGTCCTTTTGCTAATGCGTTATATCTTTTATATTTATCATATGTCTTATCTAGTTCTTCGTTTAACTTTTGAATATCGTCTAAAGAAGAAGCAGAAGAGGCAGAAGATTTTAAGCTTTCGAATTCATCGCCTACAAATTTATATCCGGGCTTAAGAACATCAACTCGATTTGTTTTAGAATTGTATCGCTTAAGAGCTTCTCGAGAAAATACGTTTTCTAAATCTCTATTTGATTGCTCGTTAATGTCCTCGATTGACTGCCGTTGTTTTTCTTGACGGAGAGTGTCGGCTCCAATTTTCTTGCCTTCGAAAAGCAAGGAATTAATCCTCTCAAGAGAGGCGGCTCGTTGATTCTCGATATTTAACAACTCAGCTTCATCACGGTTATCAGTTTTGCCGAGAAGACTTTTTTCTTTTAAAGAATAGTATTTATTTGATAGATTCTGATAAGAGCCAAGCTCTCTATCTAGGTTATTGCGAATAGAGGCTTTGCGTTCACGTAATGCCTGTTTTTCAGCATTTTCTTCCGCTTTTTTGACTTCTTCCTGAGCTTCCCTTACTTCCTCTTGAATTTGAAGTCTTTTCTTTTCATCTTCTAACCGCTGTTTTAACTCTGCTTTTGCTTCGGAGGAATATCTTTCGTTATCGGATGATTTTGAATCATATAATTCTTGTTGCTTTGCTCTTTGACGAGCTTTTGCCGCATCTGGATTAATTTTAATTTGATTCTTTAAAAAATCCCCATATGATTGAGAAGGAGATTCTTGAGTAGAAGCTTTAACATTTTCAGCTTCAACAGACTCTTCCCTTAATGATTCTGAGCTTTGTTCAGCGGACGCTCTAACCTTTTCATTAGCAGATGCAAATTCCGTTTTTGCTTGAGAAGCTCCATCCATAGCTTGCTTTACTTTGTCTGCTTCAAGGGATTCTTCTTCGAGTCGAGCGGAACTACCTTCTATATTTAAGCTGTCCTCGGTAGCTTTTTCTTTCGAAAGTTCATCGACTAATGAATTTGCCTTTTGTAATTCTGAATTTAATTCTTCTACTTGGGCTTTGAAGCTTTCTGCTTCGGCTTTAGATTCTCCAAGAGCAGACTTCATATTTTCAGCGTCAGAAAGTACTTTCCCGTATTCTGTAGAACTAACCTCGCCTGCAGGAAGATAGTCTCCTATAATTTTTTTTACAGGAGTGATTTCTTCCCCGTAAGCAAGGTCTTCATAGGCTTCTTGATATTTCCTAAACCAAGCGGAATCTTCCATTCCAGTGCTTTTATAGAGGTCTAAAGCACCCTTCATTTCAGCAGGGTCGAAATCTTCTCCGTTTTCATAAGCAGAATAAAAGCCCTCAAGAGTTTCTTTTAAATTCTTGAGAGCCGCATCATATTGCTCGACCGTTATTTTTGCCGATTTGAAGTTGTCAGAATCCTTCGCAATTGAGGATTTTCCCGTTCCTCCAGAATATTCGCTTTGCCATTTTTCATAACTGGCAGCTACTTTTGCATTCCTTTTTTGAATCTCTTCTTGGAGCTTACGAATGAGAGAATCTTTTTTATTAATTGCTTGCTTTAAAATCCCTGAATTTATTGTGTCAATATAGTCTTTTGCTGAATTAAGACCTCTGCCTTGATAGTAGACATCTGAATTCTTCAAACCGCTTTCAGAATATCTAGCTTCTTTTAAAAAGTCCCCTAGAAACGGATTGGAACTGTATTTTCCTGGATGTTGTTCAAAATCATTAATTTTGGCAAAAATAGATTCCATTTCTTTTCCATGAGATACATATTCCTTTTGATTCTTATTTGGAGCGGCTTTCTCCATCTCTCGGAGCGTTCCAACAAGGCGAGAATATTGCTCTATCGCAGAGGTATCTTCATTGAAAAGTCCGGTCGTATCTTTTTTTTGAAAAGCTTTTCTAAATTTTTCGGCTTCTTTGGCTGCTTTTGGATATTTTTTAATTAATTCGTCTACATTTTTTGATTCTGTTTCAGAATATAAATCTTTGGCAGTTTTGCCGTTTAATGTATGATTATCTCGAGCATCTTTGGCTTTTTGTTCTGCTGAAAGACTATCCATAAGACGAGACATCTGAGAATTATCTAAGCTTTTCAATGTCGGCATCATGCCACCAGTCTTGCCTCTACCTCTAGCTAAATTGTCCAAAGCGTTAATTGTAGAAGCAAATTTTCTAACATTCGCAGATAAATCATCCTTATTTTTACTGGAAGTAATTCCATGAAGAAGTTCTTTATATGGAGTAGTAAGGTTTATATTTTTTAATCGACCATTTTGAGCAGACTCCATAGCTTTAGAATATAAATCCTGAGTCTCTTTATCGAGGCCGTCGAATGCCTTATTAATACCAGTTTGTAATTTGTTTGAAAGTTGATTTACTGTTTTATTTATACTTGCATTATCAATTTTTGTTGCAAGTGTTAACATTGCAATATTATTTGCCAATTAAAACCATCTCCGTTAAACGAACTCTATTACCGAATAGCTGAGATTTTCAGCTACTTTGGTGGCTTTTTGTTCTGCATCATCTTTTATCGAATCTAAAATTTGAGTCAAGTAGTCTAATGGAGGGGCTGTTTCGATATCTGGTCCATGAAAACCATGCCATCCCATATCTGCTATCATAGAAGCAGAAACAGGTTCGCCATTTCCATGATGGTAAGGTGACATGCCATTGGCACTAATCTTAACTCCCCCATAATAAATACTGCCGTTATTGTGGATATATCTTGAATATGAATTAGAATATAAATCATATGTTCTATCGTAATGCTGAGGAGTGTAGTCACTATAGAAGATATTCATTGCAGTTTGAGCTTGTTTCGTGAGCTCGTCTGCCCCAATACGGACATATTCTTTTGCAAACGCCATAGTGTATTTTTTTAAATCACTGTGTAGTTCTGATTTCTTTACCTCTTCAGGTCGTATTTTTATTTGTAATATGCCGGACATGTCATCACTTCCTATCGTATATTATTTTGCAATTTTGTTCTTCAAAGAAGAAATTAATTTTTGAAATGTCTTATCGTCCATATTTGAAACTTTTTTAGATAATGAATTAAAAAGAGGAGTACTTGTCTTATTTAAGACACTCGTAATTCGACTCAAATTATTCGTGATAAATCCATGAGGTTCATAGTAATTTGTCATGATATCGTCATATACCATATTACAAATGGAATTAAATTCTTGAAGTTCTCTTTGCGGGATACTTGCTAAGACTTTATCTAGTAAACCGCAAGACATGAGCATATCGTATTCATTAATAAAGCTCTTATTTGCTAAGTCATTAAAGATAATATTCGTATATCTAATGACAATTTGACGGACAGTACTTAAATATTTAAAAGGAGAAGAGACCTTCACATAATAAGAATTTTCGCCATTTTCATCTTTTAAATGACAGCATGTCTTCATAATAGCTTCCGCAATTCCGATTTTCTCGGTGTATGGGATATACTCAGTTCTTAACTTAAAATTATCTCTGAAAAATTTATCTTTTAAATTATCTGTTGCACATTTGCTATATCCATCGCATAATTCTTTCGCAGTAATTTCTTTAAATTTAATCATAAATCCGGTTCCTCCATATTTTTTATTTCTTACTTTTGGCTCGTTTGCGGGCTGCTCGCTGAGTTTTAACAAAATCGTAGTCGCGCCAGCCTCCGTCTATCTTAGACCAGCAAATCCAGCTATATTTAATATCTGGGTATTTATACCAGAACATTTTCCTTTTTATTTTAGATACAGAATCAGGAAATCCCTTTATATCTACAACCTCAGATGTTCCGTCTGCATATACAACAAAAAAGTCTGCGACATAATTAATTGCTCGAACAGTTTTCCCTTCATGCTTAAACTTTGGTTGAAGCTCATATGTCTTTTGCAGCTCATAATGAGTAATTTCTTTTGATTCAAACGCAGGAAGAATAACTTCTTCGTAATATCTTTTTTCAACCACTGAATCAAACGTTATATCATTACACGTCCTTATAGCGGTATTTTTATCTACATTGTATTTTGTTCGGCTCAATATCTAAGTCCCTCCACGACACTCGCAATTTTTTTCGCTGCATCTATTAATTCCATTTTTTTTTCGAAACCAGAAAGTGAAAAACGAACGCAACTTGATGGATTTTTTTCTTTTATTGCAAGAAGAGTAGGAGATAGTGAAGAAGAATAATTATTGCAAGCAGAGCCAGCAGAGCATTGGATGTCATACTTGTCGTCAAGAATACTGACAACGTTTCCAGAATCAACTCCGGGAAAACAAACATTAAGATTACATGGAAGTCTATATTCTGAACTGCCTACAAGATAAAAATTATTTAATCGCTTTTCTAATTCGCTATATAATATACTTCTGTTTTTTGAGTTGATTTTTTTATAAAAATTCGGATATAATTCAGCAGATACGCCGAGAGAACCAATCCCTAAGACATTCTGAGTTCCAGAAAAATAATCATCAGAGCCATAAATGAGAGGAGAAAGTGGAACATCACTTTTCTTAAATAAAACGCCACATCCTTTTAGAGCTCCAAGTTTATGAGCTGAAAATCCAGCCATATCAATATTAAGTTTTTGCACATCTAATGGAATATATGGAATGCTACCCGTGCAGTCAACATATAAATATGCGTTATATCTATGTACTACTTCACTGATAAGAGATATATTTTGTACGGTTCCAATTTCGGAATTTCCAAGATCTACAACAACGAGAGTATTATATAATATATTATCTTCTAGTAATCTTTCTAAATCGCTAACAATTATGCGCCCTGTATCATCTACGTTTAGTGACTTGGAAACAAACATACGTTTTGATGCTTCTATAATTGATTTGTGGCAAGTAGGCGAGTATAATATTTTAGAATGTTGCATTGCTTCTGAAAAACCCTTTATGGCTAAAGTATTGCTCGCAGAACCGCCGCTCGTAAAAATAATATTTTCAGCATTTGTGTTTATAAGATTTGCAACTTTCTCCGCAGAATAATCAATAATATCTTTTGCTCTGTCGCCGATTTTATGGCTCGAATTTGGGTTTCCAAAAGTGTCAAGATTATTTATTATAAAGTCTTTTACTTCCGGCAAAAGGGGAGTAGTAGAAGCGTTATCTAAATATAATCCCATCTAATCCACCATCTCTTTAATTAAGCTATATGTTATTTCGACAGGAACAACAACAAGTTCAACATCTGAATCTCCGGTGTCAGCTATGTAGTAAGAGATCATTTTATTTGCAAGTTTTTTGCTTAGAAACTTAGTAGCTCCCTCGATGTCTTCTACAAAACAATATCTTCCAAAGTGAAGGGATTTTAAATAGCGAGTAGGAGATGAGAGAGTAGCAATAACATATTTTCTAATTTGTTTCTCCAATATTTTCATTACGTCTATCCATCCATTTTCTGTATAAATCAAAAGTTTCTTTTTTATCAAAAACGAATACAACAATATCGTCCCCAGTTTTAAAGTCTTTACTTGGATATACGTCTAGCAAAGTTGCTGAATTTTCCATATAGAATCCTGCCTGTTTAATATTCAGAATTCTAATGCTGTCGGCTGGAATATAAGTAATTCCTGTCCGGTCGCTTTGCATAGTTTCTTTCATTCAATCCTTTTCCTTCCTTATTATATATATGTAAAATTCTATTATTTTCAAATCCAAAAAATGGGGAACAACGCATCGAATAGTGACGTTATACCCCTATATATAATCACTATTCAATCGTTTTATCAGAAAGTTCTTTTCTTGCTTGAGAAGCTTTCTTTACTCGTGGCTTTGGAGCCGCTGTTTCCATTATTTTGTCAATAATATTGGCAATGGATTCTTTGAAATTTCTTTTATTAGATAAGTCGCAGTTTTTTAATATTTTAGCTGCATCTGAAGCGGTGATTTCGCCATGATTAAAGTCATTTACCGCATAGAAAATTTTGCGGCAGTTTTCATCATGGAAATTTCTGAGCCAAGATGGTTTACCTGCATCTTCGGCACATCTATTACAATACCTGTAATTAGTCCCGCAACAAATACAAGTTCTATTTAAGCGTTTGCTCATATTTCACCTCATAAAATAAGAGGGGAGACAATCTCCCCTTTTTGCTAATAATTATTCGTCTTCCTCGTCGTCGGCTGCCATGAAAATCTGATATAATACCTTATCTTCAGAACAGTAGTCAACCTGCATATCTCCTGTGTAATCAAGAGTTGCATCAGTTGTAGTAGAAATTGATACTTCTGGAGATACCTGGAAGGAAGGAATAACGATGTATCCAGCTCTTAATGTATCTGCAGTACATGGGTCAACAAACAGAGCTTTGATAGTAAGTTTAACTGTCTTAGGGAATTTGTCTGCTTCATTCTGAATAGCAATTCCGTCTTCTACGGCCCTGTCGTATTTTACAACATACATTGTTTCTCCGTCAGCAGTTGGAGGTGTAAGGATTCCGCTGTCGGTAGCGATAGTAAAGTCTGTTGCATTGGCAGCTTCACCTTTCTTGAAAGATGCTCCCATTGTTCCATTAGGAGAATAAGCATTTACAGTTACGCTCTCAGGGTCATATCCCTTTGCAAGTGTAATAGTGGAACCAGCTTTAACTGTCTCAATTTTCGGCATAGGAATCTTATTTGTTCCAGAGGCAACCTTCTTGGCAGAACCAGAACCAGCAGCCATAATATCTACGTTTAACATAGAGTTTGTTGCAGTAAATGTACCAGTTTTGCCTTTCCAGAATCTCTTTACAAGAGTTCCAGTCTTGTCTACAGCGTCTGTACTTTCTGCAGATGTTTCGATTGTAGCTTCCTGAAGCTGAGTAAGAGTATATAACGGATTTCCGCTAAAGTCTTCAGCCATTGCGATTTGAAGTCTATCAATAATAATATCGCCTAATTTAAAAGCCATAATTTTCACTCCTTTGTGTTTTTTTGTGTAAAATAAAAAAGACTAAGAGGATTCCGATAAATCTCTTAGCCAATTAAGTTCTTTAGATAAATTCATTTTTGATGTGTCTAACATTCCAGAGTAAACTCCAGACATTAAAGCGGTAACATTTTCGTATAATTGTAGGCGCTGAACGCTATCCATAAATTCTACAATTCCAACGTCGATAAGCTCCTTTTTCTTATATTTGAATCCCGGATGATTGACCATAGAAGAAATGAGAGGAAGAAGGATAGAGTGTTCTAATTCGCCTTTCTTTTTTGCAAATTCCAAATTCATGCGATCTTCTTCGATGATTGCTTCTTTTGTAGCTCTTCCTTTGGCTCTTTCAGTTTTAGGATGCTGATTTAACATAGTACGAATATACTCTGCAATAACATGATAAGTTTCTTCGTCTATTACCGGGACATCTGATATAATCTCTCCAAATTCGTCCTTTTCAACATAATCGAGCGAAATTTTGTTTGTATCAGTATGTTTCATTGGTGTTAGTTTAGAAAAATCAAAATCCCCGAACACAAGAGGAAGTGCTTGAAAATCCATATTAGGATGAAGAATTATGAATAATTCAAATTCACTAACTTTATTCCAGTCAAGCCCATCGTCCCAAAGCTTGAGTCGCATAGATGTTGGGTTACATGTGAAAGGGTAGAGAGAGGCATAGAACCTTAAATCACCCAATTCCATAATTTCTCCGATTGTTGGCTGATAGATTGTAATAAAATCATTCACTTTATATGGAATCTGATAATACATCTGCAGCTCATCAAACTGTATTTTCCCCGACATATAATCACCTACTTAACTACATCCACATAGCCAGTGAGACCATTTTTAGTGCGAACTCGGCTGTTCGGAAGTGTTGCTTCAAAAATAATCTTTCGTGTCGCATAATTAGTATCGGTAGTAGATTCCCTGTCGCTTACGACTTTGCATTGCGTGCTAAAAACATTACTCCAAGCAAATTTCTCTAGTAATATTGCGCCGATTAAGTCATGGCGAGGTTCTCCGATGTCGGGAACAATATTGTCACGACAATCGCAATAAATAGTAAATGTCACTTGCATTTGTTTTTCTACGGTATTATAAAGAGGAATCTCTTTAAAAGATGTCTGATAGCACAAGAAATTTTTAACTTCTGGCTGCGCTTCTGGGAAGAAGAGGTAGTTTCTTATGTTATCTCCGAAATATTTGTCCCATTCACCATCTTCATTTAAAAGACCATCCTGAGAAAACAACTCATTTTCATAGTCTTTATTATGCAGTAAATACAATATTTCCGGACATTTTAGAAGCTCCTTTTTTATTTTTCGCTTGAATCGAACATTATCGTTATCAGGAGTTTCCGTATACGAAATAAACTTATCTAAAAGCTGTCGCTTGGTTTTAAATTCATAACTCATAGAATCCTCCTTTATACTGCTGAAATTTCAAGCTGTATTTCTCCAGAAATGTCTTCTCCTGTAGAACATCTTACTACCAGCACTTTTGTTAAATATTTTTTTGCGTTGCCGATTTTTATTCGGATTTCATTTGGATTTTCCTGCTTTTTCCACGAGATTAGCTCATTAGACGTAAAATCCTCTCCGTCAATTGAACAAGTCCACGATGCGGGAGTGATAGAATCAAGATATCCTGACGTAATGTCATTGCCGTCTGAATCATAGAAATTTGCCATAATGAGTTTATAACTACCTTCGCATTTAATAACATTTGAACTGGATGATAACACGCAAGAATTATTTATGTTACTATTCTCTGGTTCTATGCTTGAAGAGTAGTAGTCAGCGTACATCTCGCCTGTTTGGAAGTTTACATAATCCGTACTTTTATTGAAGAAATCTTGAGATAATGTTACCTTTTGAATTCCAATCGGTTCAGCATTCTCAATTTTACTGATTTGCCAGACCGTCGGATGTTTTGTAAGCGCACCAACGATAAGGCGCTGATTCTTGCCATTATTCGAATAGTAAAAATATTCCGTTAGAGGATTTAGTGGTAGCCAAATTTTCGACTGATTCTCTGTGGAAGTAAACACGTTGTCAGTCCACAGGCCGCTGTTGTAAGAGCTTTGAGTCCTTTTTACGCACCACATTGTTCGCTTAATCCGTTTATTCCCGTCAATTTCAATCCAAAACAACTTGTAATTGCATGGAAGGACGAAATATTTTACGAACTGATTTCCTCTTTCTGAATTTACAATCAACCACTTTTCATAAACGCCGCGATCATTCGGAATGTCAATAAACATACCGATAGGAAAGCGGGAATGATAGTGGTCTGCGTAATCTCTCTGGTAGTAATACAATTCATCTCCATCTGTAAATTCCACCGACTGACTTGGTTTAAATATAATATGAAAATCTACATCATCTTTAGATAACGACCCATAGCTACTGACAATAAATTTAATATCAATCTTTGTTTTAGTTGAGTTTTCGTCATAAGTCATGTGTTTTACTCGATCCGGCTGGTCGTCATGGTAGTAGTCATATATATATGCCGTTTTTGATTGGATGTCATTATCCCAAGTTGCTTCCATTGCAATGTCTGAATGATACTTTTTTGCTTGTCCACTGGTTTGACCTTGGGAGGATAATAGACGCTTATATGCTTCAAGACTTGGCATCTTCACGCACCTCCCCAAACATTTGAGTTAAATATCCGTGCGCGTCAAAAATAAGCTTTCTAAATTTAGAGTAGTCGAAATCAGAATCCAAACATTCTTCCAGTGCAGCCTGCAGAGTACTCATAAATAAGACCATACCCGGAGGTTCTCCGAGGAGAGAGTTTAATCCGCCATATCTCATAAGAATATTCTTAAAATAACTAAGAAAATCTTCATCCGAGTTGAAATTTTTCGGAACTATATTTTTATCTTTGTAAATTAAAAGCCTGTGAATTTCGGAATGCATATTTTTTGCTTGATAAGATATTTGTTCATCTGAAAAGTTTCCATATAGATATTTCATGGCATCACTCTTTACTTAGATATGAATTGTACATATATCCATAATCACGAATCATCTTTTTTTGCTCGGTTTTCATTGATTCTAAGCGTTGGATAGAGTACTTGTGGTTATCCAAAAGCTTCTTTTCTTCCTTTCCGCCAATCATTGGAGCGGTATTAAGAATAGAATCTACTTGGGGTTGAAGCCACTGAATTGCCATAGTTAATGATAGTAAGGAAGTGATAAAATAAGAATCTGATGCGTCATCTACTGGATATAATAACTCAAAGCTAATAATCTTTTTTACATTATCGGCAGTAAAAGATGAGAACATTTTTCTAAAACGAGGGTTCGAGACTGATTCCATTAGCCATTCTTGACACATCAATTCTAGTAAATCTTCATCCATAGACAACATTTTAAAATCTGTAATTTTCAGACGAAATCGAGAATAAATATCTTCGTATGGAATGACTACCATCGAGTCACCCACTTTAGTTTGTTAATTTAAGTAGCATTTCAGTACCAAAAATATCGTCAAGAATTTTGATTTTCTTAATACTATCTAAACTTCCATCATCTACCATACTAGAAACAACTGTTTTAAAAGAATTGATTGCCCATTCAGGAAGGGCTTTAATTGTTCTTTCCATCTGAGATGGAGATAAGGATAAAATGCTCTTAAGTTCATTAATTGAATAAATTCCTGCGTAGATGTCTCTTAAAAATGGGTGTAAAGCTAAGAAATCTTCGTCATCAACCACGATATATGGCTCTGTAACTGTTGCCTTTCTTGCTTTAACGGCATAATCCAAATCTCTGAATTCTACTCCAATAACATCATCTGAATCTGCCCACGTATATAAGTTATGGCTCTTGTATCCGACCATAAATAATTCTCCGGGCGTTACAGATACGCAAGAAACTAATTCTTCGGGTTCAAATTTTCTTTTTTCTTTTGTAACTTCTACTGTAGCCACAGTTTCTTTTGGAACTGCGGGAGCAGCAGGAGTTTTCTTTGTAGTTTTAATCGCTCTTGTAGTAGCCAATCCGTTTTCCTCCTAAAAATAGCAGGAGAGTAAAAAGAGTACTCACCCGCTAAGAAATTATTTTTATTCAGTGATTTTCCATACTCCGAAATAGCGTGGGAGAATAGTACTTACGCCCATTTCTCTCTGTACTTCGTATGTCTGGAAGTCATCTGCTAAGTCACCTTTATTCTGTCCATCTTCTGTAATTTCAGTTTCGCCTTTGTCTACAAACTTAACGAATTTTTCCTGATTCTTTGCAAAGATAAGCAACATTTTATTGTCGATTAACTTCTTTGTAACGTCGTTGCGAGCAAATCTCTGAGGAATTTCGATTAAGTCTGTTACTTCATATGTACCAAGATGTCCAAGAGATGCAACAGCTTCTTTCTGTGAATTCGATCTCCAGTCGATATCAGCTAAAGCGTTCATCTTCTTAAGAGCCATTTTTGTTCCCATAATGACAATCTCTGCTTCGTTTGCGGTAGCAACGTCTTCGAGGAGTGTGTCGAATTTCTCTTTTGTCTCTGAACTCAGAGGGCCAGACTTAACAAACTGAGAATTATTCGGGAGTTTGCTGGATGCATTATATACTTCTTCATAGCAAGTTGTCTGAATCATGGATGCAAATGCTTCAGCAATCTTATCTGTGAGTTCTGTAAAGTTGACTCTTCCAAGAAGGATTAAATCAATATCTTTACCTACTTTCATTCCGTAAGTAGAAGTGTGAACTTTGAAGGATTCACCTTCTCCGAGGTTTTGCATTGTAAGGTCATGATGGTCGCCTGAAATTTTTGCAACTGCAAGCGTAATATCATCCTGCGTCCAGAACTCTTCATCATCTCCAAGAGCAACATTTCTCTGTTCAACGAACTCATTGAACCATTCGGAATCCTTGAAGGCAGTAGATACTTTGAAATCTACATCTTCTTCGATTACCTCGAATACCTCATTTAAATGGGATTTAAGAGCTCTCTTACGCTTTTTCTTAGACTTTAAGTCAGTTTCGTCAAGTTCGCAGATTTCCATAAGAACTTTGCGGACAGCCTTATTAGCTTCATCTTTTGAGATTGCTCTTTCAACGCCGTCGTCTCCGTACTCGAAAATTTCATTTCCATGATTTAAGTCATAGCAGAGTTTTCTAAAAACTTTATATTTTTCTTCGTCAGAAAATACATTTCTTAAATGTTGTGTACTAAATTTTAACATATTTATTTTCCCCCTCCCTTCTATTCGGCAACAACTAACTTACCGTCAGTAATAGTTGTGATTTTGCCGCCTTTTTTTGGTGTTCCGCTAAAGCCTTCATCTGACAGTGAAAATCTGTCTAAAGAATGTAAAACATATCCTCTAACTGGGCCATCTTTTGGGTCATTATAAAAGTTAGAGATTTGTGTTAATGCTCTTGGGCTTTCGTAATCAATTAATGGTTTCTGATAGATTAAAGCGGTACGTTCTTCTGCTTTGTTTACAACAACCAGCCAAGTACCGTCAGCGTTTTTATCGAAGATGTAAGCATCGATAGTGCTAGCCTCTTCAACTTTGTACGCATCTAAAGTTTCCATTTCGCCTACTTTGACAATTCGTCCATTATCTGTGTCCTGTGTAATATTTAAGCTGACCATATGTTCTCCATACTTACTCGCGAGTAAATTACCAGGATTGCACACAGTATGCTTGTCTACAGCAAATTTAATAGCCATGTGGTTCCTCCTTTTTTTGCAATAAAAAAGAGTGCTTTCCGGCACTCAATTACTTTGTCAGATATTAGTCGAAAAGATTTCCATATCTTTTCTTTTTTGGTTTAGAAGCATTCCCAAACTTGGTGAGCTTCTTACATTTGGCTTCGCCGTTTTCAGCGAATGTCGCCTTATTAATAGCATATTTGCCTAAAATGGCATTAGCTTCTTTTGTTAGATTCTCTAATGAATAATTATCCATATCCTCAAAAAGTTTCGCAAAATCTTCATTCGCGAAATTACCTTCAGAATCTTTTTCGGCAATAACTTCATAATTTTCACTCATGAGAATGCTTTCTCTTTCTGCATGAAGAACTTTATTTTCTGTGTTCTGCTTAAATTCAACAAGAGCCGCATAATTCTTACGCATTTCATTTAATTCAGCATATTCACTGTCTGTTAAGAGTTCTCTATGAAGTGAATATCTGTCTCCTGTAAAAGAAACATTGTCTTCATCTTTAGAATACTTCTGACCGTAGATTTTGCTGTTATACCAGCCTTCATATGTGAAATAATCGTCATATACATCGTTGATGTAGTAGTATTCATTATCGGTATCTTCATACGCGGATAATAAGTTATATAAAGCATAGCGAATATCACTATGAGAAAGCTCGAAAGACTTTGTGAATGTCTTCTCTTCACTGGAAGGATTTTTCTCGGAGAATACTTCTGCAAATTTTGCTTCAAGTTCTTCGTCAGTTAAACCATCATACTCAAATGTGATGTCTTCGACGGTTTTGCCGTATTTTTCTAATAATTTTTCAAACATATTCTTAATATTTCCTCCTTCCTTTGAATTTTTATTATCAAAATGAGAGAGAAGAGTATCTAACTTCTCCTGCATTTCAGATATCTGCTCTGAATAATTAGAAAATAAGCTATTGTTCTTTTCCTCAAAATCAGATAATTTAATATTTGCTCCCTGCATACCCGGATTTACAGGTTGTCCGCTAGGAGTTTTTCCTAAAATAGTTACTCCAGAAAAGAAGAAATCTTCAATTTCGAGATATTTTTCTTTTGCGTTATAACTTAATTCATTAATAGAAAGCTCAACAGATACAGCACATTCTTGCTCTCTCTGCAGGATTTCTGCTGCTTTCGAATATTCTTCGAATATGTAGCCATCGACTTCAACGTAATTCTTGTCTTTTTCTTCGTCATATACGATTTTTGCATTACAGGACTCTGGGACAATTCCGATTGGAAATTCGTCATATACAACATCTCCATTTTCATCTTCATGCATGTTATGACTGTAAAATTCAGGCTGTCCATCTACTTCGTGTATATATGCAAGAATGGGGCGATTTTTAAAAGTGGAAAGAGATTTCTCCATATTTTCATCGCTTATAAAAGAACCATTCTCGTTAAGGTTTGTATGGCATGATTGCAAGTGAACAGGGAGTAAACCAGCCTTTTCATTAGAATCATCGTCAAAACGAAGACCTCCTTGCACTTGAACAACGAGTGGATATCCACTTTTTTTTGAACTAAAATGAGTAGAGCGCTTGTATTTGCTGAAATAAAATTCATATAAATCTTCAATAAATAGTAATTTCTTCATCCAATCCTCCTTTCGATTTATTTTTTATCTCCAAAAGAGGAGAAGACTAAATGCATAGCATATTGCTGTATTTAATCTTTGTTCTATCAATAACATCGTTGTTAAATTCTAACTTTTCGATGTCATTTATAAATGTATATTTTCCATCGCTGGATTGGACTTCGCAAAATCCAATCTTTCGTAGCTGCTCTGCAGTGTCTGCAAAGGATGTTTTAATAAAGTTTGGCATTCATACCTCCATTAATTAGAGTTGTCTCTTTTATCTCGACTCGCTTCGCCGTCATCTGTTAAGTCGGAATCGTCTTTCGTCTGTCCGCCGCCAGAAGAATCAGAAGTAGTAGTATAGGAAGACTGCAATGGTCTAAAGATATCGGATAATCCCAAGCATTCTTCTTCCAGAAAATTAAGGGCTAAAGTATCCATTTCAGAGAATCCATTCAAGTTATTTACCATCAATTTAGTTGGAAGTCCGTATTGAGCAGACTCCATCATAGTCTTTTTGTATTCTTCTTTCGTAAAAGTAGAAATTTCGAAGAATTTTACTCTGCATGGATTAGAGCAATAATATTTAAGCAGTCTATTTACGATTCTTTCAATTTGTGGAATGAGAGAAGAAAGGGCGAATTCGGAGTCTACTTTCATTGAGCCAGTGAATGCAGTAGTACCAGAAACAGTCGAAGAATTTAAAACTTGAGCACCTCCAGCAGTATTCAAAATTTCACTTGTTGCTTTTTCAACTTTTGTTACGTCTGTAGAAGCGTCATTTGGAAAACTAATTTCTTTCAACTTTCCCGGGACAATGGCGGCAGAAACATAATCTGGAAGGGCTTCATTTAACATACGATCGAAATATTCAATCATGATTTGCGGATTTACTTTCCAATCGTCCGGCTCGTTTGTTCCGTTAAGCGTTTCCATTTCGAGCCAAATAAGCTTATAAATATTTGCGGCTTCTTGAACAGCCTGATATTCTGCTAAATCTAGCAAATTAATAATATCTATGAACATAGGAGCAAACGGAGGAACAACAGTTTCCCAGTCTTCAGCTCTAAATTTTATACAAACGCCATATTCTTCTGGTACCGTCTGCCATTTTTCTCCCGTACTTTCATATTCGTTGTTCATAGATTGCCAAGGTTCTCCCCAATACTCTAAGAATTCTTTATTTCTTCTAAAGTAGCTCATGTCATAAGCAAAACCATATGAACCGTCACTGTATTCTCCTTGAATTTTTGCATAATCAGGGTCGAGCGGGAGCAGAAATAATCCTTCTCCTTCGGTATAATAAGCGCAGTAATAAGCCGCATCTTCTCTTAGAGCAACAACAGCCGCCTTAAAAAATTCATACTGAATATTCATCTCATCTAATTTTTTCGATGTTTCTTCAAAAGACTGTAAAACAGCGTCTTTATCATTGTCTTCGGTCAGACTGTAGTTTGGGATAACGCTACGAATAGATAAATCGAGTTGTCCGGCATAATACTTCACGAGCCGGTAATAGACTTCACTTCTATAAAATAAGAAACGAGATAGATTTCTAAGATTGCTTTCATTGCTTGAGATATTTTTTAGATATGATTTAACAGTCTCCTTACTATAATTACTTATTGTTCTGTAAGAAGAAGATTTTGTAACATCTCTAAGATTTTTTAACGCATTATTTGCGTCTTCATATTTTTCAATTTGCTTTTTATGCTTTTCATACCAACTACGCATTTCACTTGCGGTTGGTTGAGTAGCAGGTGTGTTGTCCACCTTATTTTGTGGCATCGCCACACCTCCTTAAAGTGAAGAAATTTCTTTTCCTCTTCGAATTGTAAGCTGTCCTACGAGATTCTTTTTTGGAACTTTTTTTCTTTGAGTGATTGCTTTACGGCGTTCTTCCATTAATCCATAACCCGCCATAGCACAAACGTAGGCTCTATCATCATGCATTTTATTAGCTTTCTCAGGAGCCAACTCAAATGAATCCTTATAAGAGTCACGTTTTTTTCTAACCATATTGACAAGCTCTTCCTTTAAAGCATCAATATTTGCCAAAGCGATTTCATCCATCCAATCCAGCTTAATCATTTTTGTTTTTACCGATTGAATTTCTTTAATCTTTTCACTTAATTGACGTTCGAATTCGTTTTCATCTAGCTTTTTCTTTTTTAATTCCTTAGATATTTTTTCTTTTTGCTTCCGAAACATTTCTTCGTCTATATCAAATACTGTGAGATATTTTTTATTATCATATTGTGATGTAAAACTGATTTTATCTTGATTCAGTAATTCAATCATTGCTTCAAACATCTCAGATTTATACTTAGCAGGAGACATAAGACGGATTTTATCTACGGCATTAGGGAATTTTTTCACGTATTCAGCAGAATATTCTTTGTCTATTAAGCCACGATGAACAATTCCAAATTTATCTGTCCAGTCTGGCATAAGATAGTCCGCAATATTTACACCACCACCGCCAGAACCTGCATCAATATATACGGCCAAGATATTCCCATAAGCATCTGCTCCGCCATTATAATCAAGAATGACTTTCTTTAAATATTCAATCTGATCTGGTGTCTGCATCGGGGATTTTATCTTTTTCCCGACATCTACAAGGTTAATGCAGTTAACAATTCTCATTCTTTTATCGATAGTTCCGTTTACCTGCACAAAATCGTATACCTCACATACAAGAATTACAGAATTATCTCGTGAACGAGCAGGGTCATATGCAATAATGAATTTTTTGTCGCCAGTATCATTGTATAGAAGTGGTTTACGGGTCTCTTCATTTCGAGTAATAACTCCTCGCCGAACGATTGCATTAACTCCAGCATCTGTAGTAAACTCACAATAATATTCTCTACGAGCTTTTTCGGGATTGGTTCTCATTGCTGCTTCGATAGTAGAGCGAGAGTAGAGAGGAGCGATAACTTTACCTCGTTTTGTTGGCTTCAAAACAATCTCGCAATCAATTTGAGCAACAAAATAATCGGTGTCGCCCATAATCATTCTCTTAGAGAAGTCTCTGTATAACCTATAAAATTCAGTATCCACGCTTGAAGCGGAACTAATATAAAAGAGCTGATTAGGAATAGGAGAGGGGATAGAACGAAGTCGATTTATGTCTATCGAATTTCCATCTCTGTCTTTTCCTGTAGCAAACCCTTTATTAACAATGACAAAAGCAGCATATGTATGCATCATATCTGCGTCTAAGAATCCACACTCATCAAAAACAACTAAGTTGCCTCTTGCGCCGCGCTTCTTGTCAACGTTACTATTAAGTGTTTTCGTCATTGAACCATTGTAGAGAGAGTACGAGAACCCATCAGATGAATGACTGAATCCGTCTCCGGCGGCATTTTTAACTTCGACCTCATCTTTAAAAATATAGCCAGTAGAACCCATCATGCTATCAATATTATCGTTCGCAAGTTTTTCAAGAGTCGTAAAAGTCTGTTCAGCCTGACTACCAGAACCACTAGCAATATAGCTCCAGTAATTTGAAAACAGCATATCTTTTGCCATAATGATAATATCTGTAATTGTAGATTTACCAAATCCACGACTACATACCAGTAACACATTTGGACATACCCAAGCCCTTTGAACGATATATGCTTGCGCGTCAAGCAGTTCGATATTGAACCAGTCATCAATAAACCGAACAGGATTTGCTTGATAATATCTTTGGATTTCGGCAAGAGCAATGAGAGATTCGATTTTTCTAGTAGACATGGCGTATATTCCCGGACGAACGTAGATAGTATTATTGTCTGCTTCGCCGAATATATTTTTTAAATATTTTTCATTTAAAGTCTTTTTGTCGGAAATTTTAATATTATAATCTTCGATATTTACTTTTGAATAAATTTCATTGATTGTTTTCTCAGCTTTCGGATTGATTGTCATTTGAGACAGCCTCCTCATTTTCGCCAGAGAAACAAGAATATAGTTTATCTAAGTCAACAAGATTATCTTCTTCTAACAAATCATGTTCTCTTAATAAATCCTTTAAATCAATATTCTCTCTAAGTAAAATTCGCGATATTTCTTCGTATTGCCGACAATTTTCTTGAGTTTTTCTAAGCAACACTCGCTGTTCGGCAACAATATCAGACCATTCAGACTCATCAAGATTAAGCTGCTTCATAATAGATGCGTCGCTCATCTCCATAACCTGTTGCATACCCCGACAAGTCCAAACATCAAACCCATTTACTTCGCTTTCTCGAAGATTCAGGTTTTTCATTTTCTTTGTTTTGCCAGTCCAAGTATTTTCGCCTTTTTTTGCATTTTTATTATTTTTCAATGAGATGCAGCTTTCTGCCGCTAAATTTGTGATATTTCTAGTAATGTCACCTTTACTGGATTCCAGTGATTTTATACTCGCAGAATTATCCTTTATTCTTAGCGGGTCTATCATCATTTTCGTTACTGCATCGTCGATTTTAGACTGGTGTAAGAAGCTTCTAACGATAGACACGCAAGAAGCAATTCGCATCATGTCGTCATTTCCTTCTCCGTCAGCATCTAACATTCCAAGAAGTTGAGAGTATAAGAGTGGTTGGTCTTTCACAGATTCTTGCTCAAAAGGGTCGTAGTCTAATAATCGGATAACATCTTCTTTGTTTTTCTGAAAACTATCATACACATCTAATCCCTCTTTAGAAGCAATCATTTCTTGCTCATCAATTTCCTTTTCTGGAGAAGAATCCGGTATTTGAAATATGTCAGAATCTTTAAATCTGTACGTCCGATATTGCGGCATTTGAATATTCTTCATGTAACAACCGTAAAATGTTTTCGGTGTCTGTCCAGAAAATTCATTTTTTGATTCTTCAATACTGGAATTGTATAGTGATTCGAAAAATGGTTTATCTACATATCTTAACGCTTCAATTAGGGACTCTTTTGTTGGAGAATGCTCAATCCCTTTATCGTCTGTTCGCATGGCAATTTTTCTTGCACAGTCGATACAAATAGGAGAGACTTTCCCTTTACTCCGAGGATCATAATTTTCGTAAAAATATATTCTCGACCTGTGTTTGTCACACATATGGCAATAGGCACTATTTTTAATACGTTCTAATTCGGCTTTTAATTTTTCATTTTCGGCACGAACTTCCGCAACAGGAGGATTCTTTCCTTTGCCTCGAGTTTTTGTTTGTGTAGTTGCCAGAAGAATCACATCCTTTCTGTAAAAAAAGCCAAAAAATGCCCTCAACCATCACAAGGATAGCCAAGGGCTAGTGATAGTGGTCTATATGGCAAGAGGGTACATGAACACCTTTTGCCGAAATGCCGATATTTGCATTTCTATAAATCACTATCAATTAAATACTGGCCGCCAGGGATTCGAACCCTGAATTCACGGAGTCAAATTCCGTTGCGTTTCCGTTTCGCCAACAGCCAATAAAGAGCGGCTTCCGCTCTATAAAATTCAATATAATCTAAGATTAACTAAAGTTTTCCCAGATTAATCTGTAAACAGAAGGAGCAGTGTTATCCGGCTGCTTTTCTGCTTTCTTATATTCTTTAGGGATAATGTTGAACGCGAAAGAATCTTTATTTACAAGATTTTCAATTTCGTCAAAACATTCTCCGTGAACATATACCGGAATAGTACAACCTCTAAAATTAAGGCGCATGTTATTCGGCTTATACATTTTTTCGCAGTAAATTCCTTTTTCTGTCACCATAATGGCATATTCTTTAAGATAGCCAGATACTTCGGGAGCAGATAAATCAATGTGTCTGAATTTTTGACTGCGTTTTGCTAATTCTTCGAGAAGCCCAGTGGCCACTGCGTAATTGCATACAGCAACTCCGCAATAACGATTTTTGTCGCCACTAGATACAGATGCCTGAATAAGCTTTTCAGCGAAATCTGACATAGAATCAAAATCTATAAATCTCATAAATCCTCCATTATTCGGCGATAGCATCTTTAAAAGCCTTAGATGCTTTAAACTTCACATAAAGCTTTGCAGGAATATCAATCTTTTCGCCAGTCTGAGGATTTCTTCCTTCTCGGCCAGCTCGTTCTCTTACTTCTAATGAACCAAGTCCCGGAAGATTAATCTTTTCTCCTTCGCCGCCAGCTACGAGACACTCTGTAATTGTCTCGGAAATAGCATCTAAGATAATTGCTGTATCTTTCTTTGTTAATCCGTCAACTTTTTTTGCGATTGCTGTAATAAATTCATTTTTTCTTACCATAATAATTTTCTCCTTTTTAAATCCTTTTTTTGTTTGTATAAAATGAGAGGGAGATATTTCCCTCAAATTATCTAATCTAATTTAATTGTGTATTCGCAGGTTTTTCCTTTCCCATTTTCGAAAACAAATAACGATGCGCCTGCATTAGAAACTCTATTTAGAGATGCTCCATACGGATCTCCACCCATAATAGAACGACATGCAATTACTTCAGAATTTTTCCCGACTTCTTCCACCTTGAAATGATGTATGTGTCCGCAGATAACATAGTCTACCTGCTGATTATACAGTCTTTCAAAATCATTTACAGAACTTGCGAAATTCTTCATTTCTCCGTGATTGCCGAGAGTATATGAGCCGCAAAAATTATCAAATGTAAAACCAGTCGGATTTTCTGAAATTGTGATTCTGTCAACGTCTTTGAGACGTTCTTTTAAAAACGCCAAAACGACTTTAGACATATTTTCCTCTGGAAACGCATTTTTCTTTGCATTACAGATTCTTAACTGGCAGTGATTCGAGTCTTTTACCATCTGAAAAGATATTTCTACATATTTGCTAAGTTCGAGCAGCCAGCTTGCCAAGAAATTTGCATAACGAAGAGAAGAGTCAATAATTCCATATCTGAGCTTCATTAGCTGAGATGTAAGCCTTAAAATTCCTTCAATTCCGTCTCCGAGTTCCCATACATTCAGATGAGAGATGTCTTCCTTTCTGATGATAGAAACAACTTCATCAAGGAGTTTCCACATTCTATCTTCAAATATCTCTGGACTATATGCGTTTATGTTGTTGCCCAATAAATCTGGCAATGTGAACTCTACTCCATAATGCGCGTCAGCAATACATAAGAGATATTCCTTCTCTTGTGAAAGATTATGAGGAACAAATATAGGACGCGGACGCGAAATAGCAGGAAGAGCCTTCATAGCGTTGCAGATACTTTCTAAAATCATCTCATCTCGGGCATCTTCCCTAATCCAGCGATTATACTCGATTTTTTCTGTCTGCAATTTTTTTCGCTCTTTTTCTAATTCGAGTTTTTTGTCTTTTAATTCTTTATCTTCAGTAGGATTGTTAAAAACGCCAGCATCAAAGAATTTCTTAGTTGTTCGATAATCTTTTCGCCATGCGCTGCTGCCTTTATAGTCGATTTCATCATCAATGAATTTTTCATTCATCAATTTTGAAATCTCGTTCCAGCCGAGCGCGAGTTCGCCAGAATCCTTTGCTTGTCCAATTCTCCAAAGATATTTTTCGGCATTTTCGCCGGGAAGCACATGTAAATCTACCATAGTGCCCCCTAATCTTCTAAATCACGCTCTTCTTTTGACGTGAGAGTGAGAGAGAAGTCTTGCCCTCTAAACGGCTTGAAAACATCTGAAATCGGAACCTCATAATCAACATCGTCTTCTACAAAGCTGATTTTTGTTCCATCCTCAGAAATGGTACCTTTCTTAATTTTAATTGTATCTGTAATGGTTCTAACTTTTGTATAAATTTTTGCCATTAAAAAATCTCCTTCAGCGTACAAGTATCTGCAAAGATATCTGTAAAATTATCAATGATTTTGTCTACAACTTTATATTTTTCAAGTTCTTCAATTGTAAGAAACCAGTCTTTATTTGCATTCCTATTAAAAACTTTTTCTTGAATCTCTGTTCTTGCAAGGATAAATTGCTTCATATCGTTCAACTGGCGCTTATAATTCTCCTGCGCCTGTTCAATCTGATCTGGTGTTCCAGAGATAGATGCTTGTCCTTTATGTACCATTAAATTTGAATGTTTGAATGCGTATCTCTTATGTCCTGCCAGAAAAATCATAAAACCTGCAGACATAGCAACCCCCATTGCGACAGTAACAATAGGAATTCTACTGCTACAGATAATATCTATAAGGGTATGACACTGGTCTAAATCTCCTCCATAAGAGTGAATAAAAAGATAAATAGGCTTTAAATTTTCCTTTGGGATGTCTTTTTCTTTTACATTCATCTGAATAATGATTTTTGACAATTCTACGGCATTATAAATTTCATCTAATTCCCAATCAATATAGAAAATGCGAGACTCTCTTGCCTCCCAATAGGTATAGTCCTGCGGGTCTGGAAAGAAAGATTCACTTTCGCTGTCAAATACTGATTGAGGGATTAAATTTGTATCCATATATAGTTCTCCTGTAATTCCTTTTTATTTTAATCTAACAAATCTGCTAATGCGGCAGTTCTACTTCTTTCTGTCTTTTGAAGCTGAACATATCCAAAAGATTCGTTTCCTGCAAGTTTTTGAATCGCAGATAATAATCCATTATTCATTCGGAAAGTTGGGCTATCCACTTGTTTATAATCTCCGTTCATCCATAAAGACGAACCTTCTCCGATTCTACTTATTAAAAGCTGAACATGGTCTTTTGTAAGGTTTTCTGCTTCACTGCAATAAACGATTGCATTCTTTAAATCTCTTCCTCGGATGAAACCAAGATGCTCTATTTCTACCTTACCTGAAGACATGAGCATTTCCAGCCCCTCGATCCCGCCTAAGTGGTCTGCGAGAGCGCGAGAGAACACGCTTAATTTTTCCTCCTCTGAACCCGGAAGAAAACCAATTTCGCTAACATCTCGTACCGAAATGGGGTTTCTGACATAGATTAACTTGTCGTATTTTCCGTCTTCAATCATCTTTATTGCATTGGCAATCATAATAGCATCTTTACCGCTACCGGCTTTTCCTGCCAGTATTTTTATAGTTTTAGAATCGTCTTGGAGCATATCAAAGCCTAAAATTTGTTCTGGATTAATTGGCTTTATTTTCCCAAGAAAATTGCTGTTTACGCGTGTATATGATAGCGCGGCATAATTCTGCCCATTCCACTTGCGGTAGTCCACGATTTCTCCATCAGACTTGCGAATAATTAGATACTCTCCATAAATGCAGTCGAAAGTATTCTCTGAAGGATGAGTATAAAAATAAGACATCTCCTCGTCAGAAAGAGTAATGTCTTTATATCCTTTATAATTTTCAATTTTCTTTGCGATATTGATATCGTCAATACCTTTTGTTGTTAAATTAAAGATATTTTTGCTAATGAATTTACAGTTTAAATCATCGGAAACAACAATGACTTTATTTACTGCATTATCGTAGCAATACGCACTTGCGAGGATAATATTGTCAGGTGTTTCTTCTAAATAATGTAATTGAATAATGTTTTGAATTTCTGGACTGTAAGGAATTACTTCATAATCTGACTCTCGGTCGTTTAGCAGATGAGCAACCTTACGAGCTTTATATTTTACTTCTCCATCTTTATTAAAAGAAGATTTAATGCTTTCAATTTCTTCAAGAGTTTTTTGAGCAATAACAAACTTCTCTTTAAACGCTTGTTCTTGAAGATTCAGAAGAGCATTGGTATCAAAAAATAGAGTATAATCCAATAAGTTTTACCAACTTTCCTTGATAGTTCTAGATTCTCGATATTCCCGTAATTTCTTAATAAGGATATCTGATTCTTTAAGAAAATAAGTTCGACCATTAAGCGTTCTCATAATGTCTGACTTATACTTATATCCAAGACTGGACATATGTTTTGCTTCATTTTTTGTAATTGGAATTATGTTAGTGACCTCCTAAAATAAGATAATTGCAGAGGAAGGATTTGAACCTTCGTCTCGGTCTAATGATTTGCTGTGTGACCGCGCAATACCGAACTTTGCTACCCTGCAAAATCCCGCCTCTTGGAATCGAACCAAGCCAGACCGAAGTCACCAGTTTTACAGACTGGCGCATGTCCATAGTGCTTTACGACGGGAAATAGATAAATGCTTTTCGGGCTATAAAATGAAAACTGAAAAATCATCGTAATCTCAATCAATATTTTTTATGTACGTCAAAATATTTTCCATGTATAATTAAAATAATATAAGTACATCCTTTATACTTTAAGAAATGTTTATCCTGCTCAGGATAACTATTGGACGAAGCGATTTTAGAAAGAAAGAGATATAGAGATATAAATAGAACAAGATGGTGAAATATCAGGAGGGACGAATAACGAAGCAAATGACAAGTCATCTTTTACTCGCTGTTTTCTAAACCAATTTTTATTGAATAATAAAACCCATTATTTGAAATCTTGTTTTTTGTAAGACACTGCAAGCAGTGAATATCATTTTAGCATGATTGCTCCGCAGCCTCATAGTTCATCTGCGACTGAACCGACCGACCATTACAAATCAGTTTCAGTTCTCGTTTTATAACCCGAAGGTTAACCGCCAAACGGCGGCATAATGGCTATTCTTCTGTTAAGATATCTTCTAATGAGTCAGATAAATCCCAAATAGGAGAATAATCTACAATTGTCTCAATTTCGATTGCGTCTAAATTTGTTGAAACCGCATCACACTCTGAAGACAGTTTCTTCGCCAATTTCTTTACAACTTTTCTATCATAGTTAATTGAAGTTACTTCATCTACATCGTATTTGTAAGGAACCTGATTTCCTTCAGCGTTGAAAGTGTATCCTACCTGCTTAACAGTTCTTTCGCTAGGTTTCTTTTTACCTAGCATATTTAAAATATTGATAAATTCCTGAGTTGTTTTGTTGATAGAAATACTATCATTGATGTCAATAGGAGTATTCTTTTTTGCTTCTGTAATTGCATGAGAAAGAAGGGACTTCTGATTAAGTGCTTCAACAATAAAGTCAATCACATCAGCAACAGAAAACGGAACATCATATAAATTGACGTTTTCAATGACCTCATCTTTTTCAGAGGAAATTGCCGCACTTTTTTTGTGGGTTTCCTTTTTCTTTGTTGTAAAAGCAGGTTCGTAAAGGTAAAGTTCTGCTTCAGTGATGAGTGAATTTAAATGGTTCATGTATCTATAAGCTTCTTTTAATACCATAAATAAATCCTCCGATTAATCCTTGTACATTCGCAAATTGGAGGGAGAGCCGCCAAGCTCGTACCCCTTCCATATAACGGACGCATTTGCATTTTACGAAACCCAGTATTTATGCGGGTTTAGAGCCTGTTTTTTTGAGCCAACTAAGTAGTTTTTCGAACAAAATTTGCGAGAAATTTTTCTCTATCCATTTTGTAGAGTAGATTCAGCATCTTTCGAGTGTACTTAGTTCCTTGCTTATAATCCAGCTTCTTGTTTTTTGCCGGAGCATTAAGGCCAAGGGCTACCTCGATAAGACGATTTATAGTTACTGCATTACCGATTTTGACTTTTCTTAGCTGTTCTACTACAAAATCAGATTCTTCTATTAGTTTTTCAATATATTCCTCCGTTCCGCCGTATTTTGCGTAATACGATTTAATCATGCGGTCATATTCCTCGACAATACCTCGTATTTTAGACATTTGGCGGTTGTTCGCCGTTCCCTTCATTTTAATAAAGAAGTCTTTGGTTGGGATAGTACCTTTTGAAACCAAGTTCTGAATTTTATCAAGCCATTCCTGAAGCCAATTCATAGGGCAGACAAGTTCTTCATTGATTCTGTCACTGAGTTTTTTGCGATTATTTGCAATAGTTCCTTGAGGCAGTTCTTTCCCGTTTTTGGTAGTAGGGACATTTCTAGTATACTTCATAAAATGAGGAAAATCTCGCTTCACAGTTATAACCGTTCCGTCCTCAAGCCCTATTTCTGCGGTTTTGCACATACAGTCCATTCGCTGAATTCTGTCAATTTCCTCCATAGCGTCGATTTCGAACGTCCTCTTACAGCTGTCGATTACTAACTGCGCTAACACACTTAGAATAACGAAGTTATCATAAAGTTCTTTAAGTAATTCTTTATTTGGGTTCTCTTTATTAAGTTCCGTCCAGTAATATGTCATTGCGAGCTGGGCTAAATTACTGGATAATCCAATTCCAAGCTGCGATTTTGCAAATTTATTATCCATTTCGGCGTATGCCTTCTTGGTATTTGCGTATGTAATCCCGCTTTCGTGAATGTCATTTACAATGGTAGGATAGTTCTTATATGCGATTTCGGCGTATTTAACCATAGTTTCTTCATTTGTTACAAAGAAAAAATCTGAGTCATAGTCACATCCATTCGCGCGATCCTGCACATCCGTACAGATATTATTTATCGCAATAATATTTTCGCTAAATGGGAAGTATCTCTCCATAACATCACTGTAAACATTATGTAAGTGACATATATTATTCGGAGCATTATGCGGATTTCGAAAAGCGCATAAATACTCGTCATCTTTAAATCTCGGGGTATAACATTGTATTGCTCCATCTTCATCAGAAAAGCTAGGGTCTTCTCTATAGTCCTCACCAACAGAATGAAGCAGGAGAGCGTAAGGGTTTCCGCACAAAGTAAGATTATCTCCGTTGACAGTTATTTTCCCTGTCCTAAGCCTGAATACATATTCAGAAATAATCTTCTTTTTTTCATGCCTAAACCATGTGCTATCTGCAAAATCAGGATTATGAGAATACAAATCAGCAAGCATTTCGTAGTGATTTACCGCATTTGCGTTTTTTCGCAAGAACTTTTCAAATTCGGCTCCATCGGTTTTGATCTTTTCAACATATGAAATACTATTATCAGCGATGTTCCTTACATCATCCCGGTTGCAAGGAAGAGTGTTAATCATCTGATAGCTCATCTGCTGTAAATCCCCAAGCTTACTTTTGTGGTCAGTTTTTACAATTCCCCAGATTTCACCATCAGCCTTGATTCTACCCATCCAGTAATCATACGCCTTGACTGGGGTTCCGCCCATAATATCAATGAACTTGCGCCACTTTATTGCATTATCAGTCGTAATAATCTTGATGTCCTTCACATAATGCATGTTGCCAAACATGTCTGGAACTTGATATGTATAGTAATCATGACCGTTTTCGTAGCACCAATCCACGAAAAACTTCTGAATATGCCCTCTAAACCCACACATTTTGAACATGTGCTGTCTTAATAGGGCCATGCCATTAATAGATTGTGGGAGGAAAGAAGATTCGATAATTCCCATTCCGTCCCATAAAGTATTTTTTACCTCGCGTTCTTCCTGCTTTACGAGGCATTTTTTGGATTTAATAGTCTTTTTGCCGGATTTCTTTTCATATTCTTCGGCGTAAACCACGTTTGCGATGGTTTTGAAGAATGAATCCTGATCTTTCAATATTAAAATATCTTCAACGGGGATATGAATTGCATCTACGATTGTAGATGTAGTGAGTGGGGCATAAGCGGACATTTCAACAATTTTCGCGTCATTTTTCGGCATTTTATTTCCAAGCCCCATAGTGAGCCAGTCGTAAGCCTTATCATAGAGTTTTTCATTGATGAAAATTACCTGCCCGGATTTTGCTTTTGCACTTGTGCGATAGAGCATACGGTAGCGGATTGTCTGAGAACTTTTAATACTTCCATCTTTTTTCTTGGTAGTATATGTGATTGGAACTCCCTCTTCATAGAACTGTTCTCGAATTTCTCCGCGTTTTTTAGGGGCATATTTTTCTTTGTTTCCTTCAATCTTTGCAGCAACTTTTTCAAGCTTCTTTCTTTCGGTATCGTTTGCTGCATTCTTAATCATTTTATTCAGTCGTTTTTTCTCGTCTTCATACGACCTACTTCCGAAATCAAAATCTAAACAAATAACGTCTCTAGTAGATTCGCCTTTATACACTTTCATGCCATTTTTTTGAAGAAAATAGCTGAATAAGCTATTGTTGAGCATTGCATCTGTGTAAGTAAAGTAATCTCTAATACCTAAGTTAACATCATAAAGCATTCCTGCACTAATGTTTTTTATTTTAATTCCGAATTCGCTAATATTGCTACCTCCAGTCGTAGTGTTCTGCGGTTTTAACTTCTAAGTCGGTTTCTTTCAGAATCTCATCTGTCGTTAAACACTTGAAGCAATTATAATGGTAGTAATTTCCCGCATAGGTTTCTATGTATTCCATGCCCGGAAGAATATCTCCCTCACAATAATGACATTGTTCGTAAAATCTCGAGTGAGAGTAGTTAGGACATTCCGGCGGACATTTTGGCTGCTTGCAGAGTTCACACATTAATGGTCTTTATAACCTGTCGTAATTGCATTTAGAATGTTTTCGTATTCCGAAATTTCGTCGGAGAATCCTGTTTCTGAATATCTTTCTGATATTTCTTTAGTTAGAGTCATAAATAAATCCATTCTTTCGCATGATACTGTAAAGCTATCAATGAAATGCAAGAAAGAATTTGTCTCTTTTTTGGCTATATACATTTCCGCGATATATAAGGAGCTTTTTTTATCCCATTTAGCCATTACATAAACCTGATAGCTGTTATCTAAGTTAATAGAAATAGTCTGTCCCTGATTACTATATCTAAACATATAATTCCTCCTCTAAATCCTGAGTATCTCTTTCAAGAATATTAATCATGCACTGCATATCAAATAGATTGTCTTTAATTATCTGATTTATAATAGCTCCGGGAGCATCTGACTCCTCAAAGACAGTACATTGTTCCCGATGTAACCAATCTCTTGATTTAATATTTAATTTCTTGTTGATATTTTCTTTTTTATATATATCTGTCATTTATCGCGTTCCTTTCTTACTGGTGTTGCTGCTTACACTATATACTTCTAAAAACGGCGTGATTTTTTTGGAATCTAGGCTGAGATATTCCTAAGAGCTGAGACGGCATTATTTAGTTCTTCTTTCCAGCCGATTTTGTTAATAACAATAGCTCGAGGAGAACATGCAGGGGTGTTTTTGCCAGAACGATGGATTACATTACTTTTTATCAATAATGGATTTTCTCCTTTGCAAAGTTCTTCTATAGCACTGTAAAAAGTATTGTAGTGAATGCCAATCTCCTCTGCGGATGTTTTTATATTTTTAAAAAATGCCTCTGGATTTTCTGGCGTTTTCTCTTGATAAGACAATCTTTTTATAATATTTGCTTTTATATACAGATAAACACGAAGAAGAATGTCTTTAGTTATTGCAGAATCAATGTTCATGATATTTAGAAGCTCTTTTTCAGTAAAAATGGTAAAATCACACGATGAATCAAATGTATCGCAAATCTGAAATTTTAAAAACGACTCATATCTTAAGACAGATGGTGTATTAAGTGGATGTATAAGATTCAATTCTTCCATTTTATTTATGGATTTGACAATATCGTTGAAAATCTTAGGTTTTCTAGGCGTACATTCCGCCGAATAGATATCCATGATTTCTTTAATTGACATAAAACTTTGATTTCTTATGTTTCTATTGTTATTTAGCAGGTAATATACGACATAGAACGAAGGTGTTACGTCAAAGTCTTTTTCAATATCGCATTTTATAAAATTGTTCGGAATTTTTACGAAATACTCCATAGAATTCTCCTTTCTTTTCGTGCCGGACGTACCTTGGCCAGCAAACATGAGTGATTCAGTCTGGAACGACAATTTTGTGACATGACCCCTCGATAAGCACAGTCGAGATGTCATGTTTTTGTCGCCAGAATGTGACCTATTAATATAAGACTTAATAAGATAAGACATTGTTTCGCCAAGTGGACTTTCGTGTTTTCGGCTAGAAAATGCCGAGCCACGAGCGTCGCACTATATACTTCTGAAAGCGGACAGATTTTTTCTGTGATCTGACGGCTACGGTGAGATATTAGACAATTACTGTGCACATTATCCGCGCAATAACAAAATAAAAAAGACTACACTCATAGGTGGTCTATAGAATACAAATGTAATTATCTTTTTTCTGCGAATACATCCAGACGTAATCTGAATATAGATACTAATTCACGGAAGAAAGCTTATTTATGAAAACACACCCTAACAGGATGATTCTTGAAAAGGAGTTCAGCAAGCTGAAAGGTTATTGCAGATAAAGAACTGGACAATGCTCTGAGCCAGAGATTATGCAATGATGTAGCGGCAAAAATTCATTTTTCTGAAAAATCGCAAATTGTGGATAACTTTTCAGCAAAATTGAAAAACTTAAGAAAATTCAGAAAATATACGGTTGAAATGTTGTTGATAACTTGTGGATAAGTCGAATTTTGAGGTAGGGTAGGTAGATTTTTCATCGCAATAACAAAGGAAAAACGATAACATGGTCGATGGGACATTTTTGAAAAATTTTGAGTCTAGAGTGGGAGTTGAAGCAGTGAATATGAGAGGGAAAAGTGTACGGGAGTTGGAGTATTTTTGATTGAAAAATTTAGGTCAGTGTTTATGAGGACTAACCACCTAGAGCCGCTAAAAATAAAACTCTATCAAAGGTTTTTGCCACCCCCTATAAAAACTGTGACAAATCTAAATTTGTGCTGGTTCTTCTATGTTTAAAACCTTTAAAATACCGCATAAATAAGCCATATTTGAGAACCGTGAAAAATTTTTGAAAAGAGGTATTGACTTCTGTTTTGCCTATCATATATTAGCGGTGTCGAAAGACAAAAGGGCTTGCGACAAAGGGATTCAATCCCTTTAAGAAAATCCCGTCAAGATACGGGTCACATACTACCAGTTTGTGGTGTAGCCACAACTCCGCATTATTCGGGTGTATATACCGTAGGAGTAGTAGTGGGCGTGTAACGTCTATACGGGAAAATTCAAACGAAAGCCGGGAAACTACGCAACCAGTCTGCCTATTTTACGGGCAGTTCCACTAGAAAAGACCTGTTAGAAATGGCGGGCATGTTGGCACGATTTGAAACTATTTAAAACACGGGCAAAATGTCCGGAAAATAAAAAAATCCTGAAAAGAGTACAGGTAGAAAAGGGGTAACTATGTTAATTCTCAACATCAAAAACAACGAACTTACAGCGAAAGAAGTTAGTAACGATACTTTAAACATCAAAGACAGCAACCTTTTTGCAAAGGGCGTAAATACTATCTTAGCAAGCGGCGAAAAAGCTGGGCTTGAAAGATGGTTCTGGTCACGGTATAAGCTGACAACGGCGGCTATCAAAAAGATGAACTATATTCTCACGCCGGACGAAAGTCACGAGTATGAGTCTGCGGACTTTGAAAAAGCGGCACTTCTCAACCAGTTAGATGATTTTATGAGTAACCAGACTATCACTTTGCCTTGCGTGAATGTTGTCAATGAGGCTGGCAATAACGAGAAAGTTGAGCTGGAATGTGCTAGTAGTTTAGATGAGATTCGAGCTATTGAGCCGCAGTGTGCTTACTATTGCATTAGTATGGGTAAAAACACTCGTGAAGCCGTATACGACGGGGATAAGTGTAAACTTAGAACTTACTCTATTGGCGGTCATGAAGAAGTGTTCAAGATTGCCCGTGAATATGCGATTAGTCACGACGAGAATCTTATTAGTGAGTGTAAACGTAAGCTGACTGAAATCGGGCAGAAATTTAACACGCAAAAAGAGACAGAAGTTTTAAGACGATATAAATTCGACATCAAGAAAAAAGTGGCTGTTGCTGTAATGAACAGCGTAGCGGACAAAATTACTAGAGATAATATGGGCGTTGTAAAAATCACTCACGCGGGTAAGAAGTCCATTAACAAATCAATCGCTTGTGCATTATTTCACATTCCTCTGGACGCACCAGCAAAAAGCGTAATGACAGAATTAACCATCTAAGTGAATAACTGCAATCATGAATAGGGCTGGCTTCGGTCAGCTCTTTTTAGCGTGCAATCACAGGAGCGTATACGCTCTTTTTTTATTACAAAAAATTCCTGTGCGTCACGTTTTAACGCGAAAACAAAATCCACGAAGGGGGCTAATAGTATGCACGAAAAACAGTTAACAATATCACTTTACAACAACAAAGACAAGTTTCCGTTTACAGACGGCTTTTTCTTCACTAATCCACGCGGCGATTTTAACACTAGATCCATCGAAAAGCTGACATTTTTCCGCCTTATGGACATTTGCCGCAAAAAAGATTATCTCAGCGATAGCAAGACATTTGATGAGTGCGTTCATTTAAGAATCTTACTTGAGCATCCGACACCCGAACTAATCACAGTCCTGAATGTCTGCCGAGAAAAAGGCGTTCCAAGAGTAACTCTTTGCTATTCCAATCCTAAGTCATACGGCTTTATCTTGCAGGAAGTAGCGTTATAAGCATATACAATCATACATGAAAGGGGGCTAATAGTATGAAATACAATAACTTTTACATGCGAAGCGTTTCCACGCAACAACTTTATAACTTTGTTCTTACGCCGTTTCAGTGTAAGTTCTTGAAAGAAGTACTTGAACACTGTGACGTATTAGAACATACAGCAGGACGAAAGTGGCAGATGATTCAGCTTTTAGTAGCGATTAAGCTCAAAGACTTTCAGTTGCCAAAAAATTCTATTGTGGTATTTGACAGGAATGGCTATATCTGGGCTTATACTCGGCTTTCCAGCTTTATTGGCAAGAAGAAGAATCTCAAGTATATGCGGCTGACGTGTTATGACCCGGATTTAGGAGAATGGTCTGATACGATTATCGGCAGAAATTCTTTGTCGTTGAGTGTGTATGATGCTATTGAGTTTACCGGACGAAAGCGGACAAAACGTGCGTATGACCCATCAAGGGAAAACTACGCAAACTGGATGAAGCACGAGCGAAAAGCTAAAAAGGGAACTGGCGGGCAGCGCGACCTTCCGGGAACAACAACAGAAACTCTGAATTTCCGCGGCTATACGGACGAAGCTTATTGGACTGGAGTTGTTGGTTCAATGGTAGCAAACGGAATCCGATAGAAAGGAAGTGAGATTATAAGACTCCATAAACTCCGGCAGGAATAGCCGGAAAGGTAGGTATCTATATGGATAAAGCAAAAATTGAAGAACTCGGATTTGGACTTGAAATCGTTGAAAATGACGATGAAAGCGAAGAGGAGTAATCGCAACAATCGGGGCGGGGAATACTCCGCCTTTTCAGAAGGGAGATAAGAGAAATGTTAGAGAAGTTATTATCATTATTTTGCGGAATTGGATTAGTAGCATTATTAGTTATCGCAGGATTTGGAACTGCGAACACCAAAAAGCAGGAAGTCAAAGCGGCGACGGAAACAACTATTGCAACAACCGAAAGCAAAAGCAAAAGTGTAGAAAAAGATACAACGGAAAACATGAAGGAGTCAACAAGCGAAAAATCGGGAGCTATAACTGCCGAAAAATCGGGAACTAAAAACGCCGAAAAATCCGAAGCAAATACAGAAGAAGTATTTAACAACGGAAATACAAAAGACACAATTAATATGAATACTGTAACAGATTTTGAAGTAGATGGAAACACATTAATCATCTATACAAATGACGGCAGTGCATACGAATGGGAAAGGTAGGTAAGACAAATGGACAATACTTTTATGCAGGCAATTACAGGAAAAGAGATAAGAGAAAATATGAATAGGATTTCAATGCGGAGAGCATTGTTTATTCTGGCGGCTATTATGATGTTTACACTTAATCCGTTAACCGTAAAAGCGAATACAAACAAGGATTTATCCGTTGCAACGACGTATATTTCGCGGCATTATCCGGGTTATAAAGTTCGGTTCGTTCCAGAAGGGAAACCAAACATGATAAAGCTGCGAACTCGCAAGGGAAAGCGGATTGTTTATGTTGAAGTTTTGAAGTCAAACGCAAGGGGAAATCTGCAAGGCAAACGGCGAAGTTGGGGAATCACGACAAAAGGCTCGTATATCACATATAACCGGCGAGTTAAAAAGGGTAAACGGGTTACTAGCTACTGTATATGGAATCCGAATAGCAATTACACGGATGATGTAGTCGCGGTAGTAGATAACGGGTTCATCCGCTAAATCGGAAGGCAAACGAGAAATAGGGTGGTACCGCAATTTAGCAAGGGAAACAATCTCGATTCGGTGAAGGAGGAAGAGAAATGGGATTAAAGGCAACAAATAATCTTCTTGGAATTGAAGACATGAGACAGGAGTTGATTTCATATTGCAAAGCAACTTCATGTGGAGGATGTCTTTTTAAATTGTTGTGCTGTGATTTTAACAGTATGGATGAAGAAGAAATTGAAATATACTATGCGTTAATTTTTGAGACAGATGAAATGGAGAGAGAAGATAAAAAGGAGCTGATTTATGAGATACAGTGGCTTAAACAACATTGCTATAACGGGTGCAAAAATTGTGCTCTTGTTGATGTCCGGGATTGTTCTTGCTTTGATAAAGAAGAAATTATTCATAGAAACTTTGATGCGATAATGAAAAAGAGAAAAGAAATCTTGGAATATTGCAAAAAACATAGCTGTGTTAGTTGTGCTGCGAATGATATATGCAATCGTAATATTGATCTCGACGAACCAGAGGTCTCTGATTCCTATATAGAGAGAGTTTACAAAAAAGCACTGAAAAACGTGCAGAATCATGGAGAAGATGAGAAACCAGACACCAAAGTAAGAATAGAAGGCAAAGCAAATTTGGAAAATACTCCATCAGTTATATTGGAGAATTCAGCGGAAAACGAAACTGTGATTAAAATTTCTTCAAGTAGAAAAATTGATAGCGTTACAATAGTTTTTGCAGAAGAGAAGGGAGAAAAGCACGATGGCGTACAGAAATAATATGAATCCCATGAAGTTAATATTGGTAGCGATTTTTGCAACAGTAATCATATCTATGACGTTAACTGGCTGCAAAAAATGCGTGTCAACAGAATACGAGTATGTTCCGGTGAAGATTACGGATGCAGAAAGCAGATCGGCTTATTCATATCCAGTAAGAGTAGGGAAAACAACGTCAATTAGAGTTGTTCCTGCGTCATACAATACAGTCGTGGAGTATGATTCTGTGGAATATTCCCTTAGCAGTTCAGAAACGTATTACAAATACCGGGATAAAATCGGCAAAACCGCAAAAGGGAAATTAGAAACAAAGCGTTACGATGATGGAAGCGCGAAAGTTCGAATTGTATCATTAGAATAAGAAGAGATTTTATGGTATCATATATGAGGTTAGTTAAAAATAAAAAGAGTCAAAAAATGCAACATTTAGCAAAGATAAAGTAATGGGGGGATATTCATGAGATTATTTGACATATTGAAGAAAAGAAAATCGGAAGAAGCCAATGAGATGCCAGAAAAGAGAAATGATACAGGGAATCTGCCGGAGCTTCCGCACATGGAATTTAAGGAAATGAGAAAGATATTAGCTACATTATGCAGTTTTGAAATAATGGATGATTGTGAGTTTTGCCCACTCGAAGAATATTGCTCATTTTACAGAACTACTCAGATTTGGAATGTTAGCGAAGCAAAAGCACGTCAGTTTTGCAGGATACTTTTAAGAGAAGGGGTTCTTGAAGATTGGGCGAACAAAGAAATCGATAATAAAAGTAGGAAAGAAGACCTTAAGACGTACTGTAATCTTGTTGGATGTAAAAACTGTATTATGTCAAATAGAGGAAGCTGCGATTTTGATTCTATGACGGACAATAAAGAAGTCCGTGCTCTTTACGAAGCAGTTTATTACGGGGAAATTGAGCAAGCGAAAGAATATTTAAAGCAGCGAGTTCGATTAATTGGAGATGAATTAGTGGTGGAACTGCCGAAAGATGTAGAAGAAGGGAAAATTAAAATAACTTTTGCTAAATGTGATAAAACCAGAAGCGAACTGAAAGAACGCAAGAAAGGAGAGTCAGAATGATTCCAAAATTTTTCAAGAGAAAAGAAGTGAAACGAGAGTGGTGCCCAATGCAAATTCCAAATTCTGAGTGGATATTAGATATGTCTCGCGAAATAGACTATAATCTTCAAAAGGGGATGCTATTCCGGCATACGACAAAACAAGAATACGAACTTGTTTATAAGAAACGCGTACTTAAATTATCTGAATTCCAGTATCTTACAAAAGAAGACGAAAAGGATTTAGTCTCCATTATGAAAGCGCTTCTCAACGATATGTATAATCCGGAGATTGAAAAGGCAAGACAAGAAGCGAGAGACGAAATCAGCGCATTAAAAGATAATCTCAAAAATAGAGAGGTTCTTAAAGGCGAAGATTTATAATTAAATATAATTCGACTGCTATGCTTCGGCAAAGAACATAGGTGTTTACGTCAAAATTAAAAAGGAAGGGAGAATTAGAATGAAAGTGTTTTATTGGATAATGATATGTTTAACGTATTTACAAGGTGTTGCTTTCGCCGTATGGTCGATAGGATATGTAATATACTATTTCGTTAAATTACGTAAAGAATACGAGGAATTTGATGTGGGTATATATATATCTGTACTAATAGGACTTTCATGGGGAATCGCGACTTCATTACTCCTTGCCGCGCTCCCTTAAACAATAGCCTTTTAATTGATTGCGTCGCAACAGAAAGCGGCGCTATTTTTATGCTCAAAATCAGGAGGGGAAACATGAAAAAGGAAATTTTATCGCTACTCAGTATGATTCTCATGATTTACTTTGGAGTAGCGTTTGCCAATACATATGAAACAAAATATTTAATTCCGGCGATGGTGTTTTTTATTTCGACAGTCGGAATCATTATTGCAGATACAATAAGAGACTACAGGGAGGCGAGAGAAGATGACGAAGTTTGAAGAAATCGGTCAGAAATACCAAATGCAGGCATACGATATAGATTATGCAAAATGGAGCTTCGAAAATTCTTGTCATATTTGTTGCTCAAGAGGTTTGCATATTAACTGTTCGAATTGTGCTATTGCTCAGTCTCATACATTGGTTGTTACGGCGCTTGAAGAAGCGAAAAGGGAAAATAGACAGGCGGCAAATTAAATGATAAGATAAACAAAAAGGAGGAGTAAGAAGATGAATAAGAAGAAAATCATTGCTATTGTTTGTCTTGTCGTTGTTGCTGTAGTTGCGTTTAGAACATATTCGACTCAGTGTGTTTATTGGGAAAGAATAAACGGCGAAGGTGTTATTACGGACGTTTATCACCTGAGTAAAAGAAGACCGGAAGAGCCGGTGAAAAAGGCTATAAGTTTGTTGCGGTATCCACCGGAATATAAAGTAACAGTCACTTATGATAATGTTGAGTACACTGTTGATGATGAACTGGTATATAATAAACTAAAAGGCATGAAAGGAAAAAAAGTAAAAATAGAAATCAATCTAGAAAAATTGAGAAATGGCAATTATATAAAGAGAGTAATAGCCATTGATGATGTTCCTTTAAAATAAATATAGGCAATCAAGCATCCTGTGATTATGCGGGGTGCTTTTTTGTTGCAATAATCCAAGAGAAAGAGGGGTTCTACAATGACAAAAATTGAGCGTTTAGAAGATAGAATTCGCCGCAATAAAAGCGAAATCAGAAACTTAAAAAATATTCTGTCAAATACAGAAGATGAATATGAAGCAGAAAAATTGGCGGCAGATATTCTTTCACGCCAGTTCATTGTGATAGAAGCGAGAAAAGAGCTCGATAAAATCATGATGTCTGACGGATACGAGGATTACGACGATTATTTTGCTAAAAAATATGCGTAAAAAGGGAGATGGAAACATTGGCAGAGAAAAAAGCGGAGTTAAAATCTACGATAAAAATGCGGCTGGAGCAGTCCGGTCTTGACAATCTAAGGGAATACGCAAAAATTCTCAAGAAAACGGCGAGGTATAAGGATTTTGGCGTATATTTGTCGGCTTTAGTAAGAGACATTGTATTTGATAGAGAAGATATTTCTTCTTGGTGGGAAAAATACAGAGTCGATGATAATGAAGCGATTAACTTAATTGAAAACGCATTAAGCGAACTGGAGGTGCTTGCATGACAATTATGAATTTTATCCCGAAGGAATCTCAGGGGAGTGATTTTGTGACTCACAAGAGAAGTCATCGCAGAAAAAGGGAAAACGATCTTTCGATTAAGAGAGAGATTCGAGCAAGGAGGAAAGCGAGATGCAGCGAAAAATCCTGAGCGGAACAGCGGAAGAAGATTTGAGAAGTTTAATTTTCGATTTTAGACTGAAAATTGATGGCAACAAATTCATTGAGGAATTAGAGGCGGAAGTTTCAAAGAAAAGAGTTCCTTCCTATTATAAAGGGAGTAGCCGAAAATCTGATTATTGCTACGATATCGGCTATCAGAAGTTATTGCCGCGAATAATTCAGCAGATTGAGCAGTACGATGAGAAAGTTACAAAAGCGGCTTAAAGGAGGGCTTTATGTTTAGGTACGATAATTCCGAAGAGATGAAAGTTTTTCTGGATAGAGTGACGAAATGCGAGAACGAGCAGGAAAGGGAGATGCTGGAACAGATTAAGCATTACCTAGATTATCCAGAGCAGTTATCAGCGATACATGAGGCAGAAAGCTTTTTGAGCGTTAAATTAGGAACGAAGAAACCTCCGGAAGATATTGTTTGCAAAATAGCTGAACAGATGTATGAGGAATTTGCAGAATTTGACGAAATTTGCGAGCAAAAAATGGAGGATATTTTCTTCGGAGTATGTTCGATAGATAAGTTTAGAAAATATTTCGGATTAGGAGGTAAGTAAGATGTTATTGCATAAGCAAGATTATTTTCAGGAATTAAGAGAAGGAGAAAAGGAAGACGTAAGAGATATGATTTTGGTTGCAATTAATGAGGCAACAAAATTTAGCGATTCAGATTCTGAGAAAGCGGAGGATTTCGGAGTGGATTTTTCGAATATTCCACCGATTAATGCAATTATTATAGATGATGTATTGCAAAGCTTGGGTTATGTTTTGGATATTGAACCAGAGCTGGATGGGTTTTATGGCGAATACTCTGCTCTCTGGGACTCAGAAAACTCTATCTTACCCCCTATGGGAGTATCCGGGGCGGCGTTAGAACATAAAATTATTCTTTGCAGATCGTGGTACTACGGAGTAGCGGAGACTTATGAAATATTGGAAGAAAATCCAAAATACGCAAAAATGATTAAGCACGGAAAAGAACTTATCAGTAAAGCAGTCAATAGAAGTGAGGGAGAATAATATGGATACGATTACTTTAAATATGGAAAATTTGTCGGAAGCAGAGAGAAAGCAGCTTTTATCGTTGGTTGAAAAGGCAAATAAGCCTAAAAGATTTTGCTTGAACAATATAATCTCCGGCGAAAGTTATTTCTTTATAGACACTGATGGAGAAGTATGGGAAAGCAGATTTTCTAGTTCAACATCAATAGCAACCAACAGGTTTGTTATCGGAAACGCTTTTCCAACAAGGGAAGTCGCGGAATTTGAAGTAGAACGATGCAAAGTGTTTCATGAAATCAAAGAGTTTATTGCGGAAAATGATGACGAAGAGATTAACTGGAAAGACACGAAAGAAGGGAAATGGAGTTTATCTTACAGCTATAGATTCGGGCGTGTATTAGCTGGCGTAGTTTCTATGATTGCGACAGCACAAAGAGAACTCTATGCATCTTCCCGAGAAGTTATCGAAAAAATGATTGAAGCAATTGGCGAAGAGAGAATAAAGAAATACTACTTCGGAATAACTGAATAAGCAAAAATATTAGAGCTGCGAAAGCGGCTCTTTTTTTGTACAAAAATTTGATTCATTTCCAGAAGTAATAGATGTAAACGAAATAAATAAAAAGAAAGGGAAATTACTATGAATAATGATTTTTTACAGAAAGTAAATGAAGAAATTTCAGTAGAAGAAAACGCACGGTTGACAGACCCGGATAAAATGGAGCTTGCGCCGGAAGTAAGAGCGGCATTGATTGATGAAATCTTAGATCTTCATCATGAGTATGAATACAAATCTACGACATATGGAGTTGAAAAAGTCGTAGATGCTTGGTGGGAAAACAAGGGAAGAGCAATGACTCAGCTTTTCGGAAACCATCCGAATTATGTGCCAGGAAAATTCCAGATAGTTTTTGATTCTGACTACAATAGAGAAATTGATATGAGTATTGTCTCAGAATTTCTCGGTTGGGTTTTTGATAGATTAATAGACAATGAGGAAAGTTATCCTGAAGAAATAGCCACTTATAAAGAGTGGCTTGGTAGGAGCTTACTCCCGGGTTATGACAGTGTAGGTAAAAGAAAAAGCGCAGAAGTGGTATATCTCAAAACAGAAGCTTTTAATAAAGTACATAGATTTTACTCAGTTTTTCGCCGTGCGTTAGAATTAGGGAAAACTCACCTCTTAACTGAACAAGCCGCGGAAGGAATTAATGAGGAATTCCCAGACATCCGAGCAAGGGAAGGACAAAAGAAGTCGAGAGCCATCGGAAAAATGTGCAAAAAATTAGGCATTGATAAATATCCGAATTACAACAGAGAATACGCAAAGCTGTGCGATGCGGTAAATCCTTTAAATATCGTGAGACATACAATCATTTCTTGGAACCCCGTCGATTATTATACTATGAGCTTCGGAAATTCATGGGCTTCTTGTCACACAATAGACAAAAAGAATATTAGACGTGGAAACGAAAATTATTCCGGCTGCTATAGCGGAGGCACAATCAGCTATATGCTTGATGGAGTAAGCGTCGTATTCTATACGGTTGATAAGCAGTATGACGGCGAAGAATTTGAATTGCAAGATAAAATTAATCGCTGCATGTTCCATATTGATCCAAGAAAAGAGTATTTTGTGCAAGGGAGAGTATATCCACAGGATAATGATGGAGAAAATTCGATTTATAGATCCATCAGAAATATTATGCAGAAAATCATTTCCGATTCTTGGGGCGTTGCAAATCTTTGGCAGAAACCATTAAAGGGAAGAAGTAACTGCGGGAAAGTTATTTGCCATTGCGGAGCTAATTATGCTGATTATTTTAACTACGGGAACTGTAACGTATCTTTACTTGCGGGAAAGGATATCAACGAAGTGGGAAGAATAGATGTGGGGCATAGCGGAATTTGTCCGTGTTGTGGAGATGAACATGACGAAAGGGAAACCATGACTTGTGCAGAGTGCTTCAATGAAAGAAGAACATGTGCAGATTGTGGATATTCTTTTAACGAAAACGACATGTATTTAATCGGAGACGACTATTATTGCGAAGATTGTTGCTCAAGATGCGAAGAATGCGGAGACTTGTGCCTTAATAATGAGCTTGAATATATATCCGGATTTGGGAGTGTATGCGATAGCTGCTTAGAAAATAGAGATGAATTTGAACAGTGTTACTGGTGTGATGAATGGGTTAGAATCGGAACAGAAGATGCAGTTACAACAAGTGACGGAACCACATTTTGTTGCGGAGAATGTGCAAGAAGAGGAGGATATGTGTTCGTATCGGAAACAGGAGAATACGAATGTAAGGAAGATTGTTCTCAATGCGAAGAATGCGGAGAGTATGTATTGGACGATGATTTCGACTTTGAAGAAGGCATATGCTGTAGATGTGTAAGCGAAAGAGAAGATACTCAACCTCTTGTTTTCTCGGATGAACCGATAAGACTTGAAGATATAGCTTAACAAAGGAGAAAAGACATGACTAAAAAGAAATTTAAGAAAATCAAGCAAAAAGCGCCAATTATGAATCACATAAAATTCAACGAAGTAAGCGACGTAAAATATGCTGATTTTATAGATATTTGTCGAATGACCCAAGATGAACTCAAAGGATTTCTCTTAGAAGCTTTACAGCTCGCCAAATATAAGCCTTTAAACGGAGATGGCTGGGTGTATGCAAAAGGGGAGATACCAATTCTCCTAACCGCTCATATGGACACAGTACATAAAGTACAGATGTATGAATATATGGAATATACGGACGCAAAAGGAAACCATATTCTAACATCTCAAGATGGAATCGGAGGTGACGACCGTTGCGGAATATACATGATTCTCGAGATTATAAAAATGGGATTTCGTCCTTCAATTCTTTTCTGCGAAGATGAAGAAATTGGAGGAGTTGGAAGCGACAAATTCATAAAAACAGAAGAAGCAAAACAGCTCGAAAAACTCAATTATATGATTGAATTAGACCGGGCAAATTCAGATGATGCGGTTTTTTATGATTGCGATAATAAAGATTTTACAAAATATATTACAGAGTTTACAGGATACAAGAAAACATACGGAAGTTTCAGTGATATTTCAAATTTAGCTCCATTTGCCGGAATTGCCGCAGTAAATCTTAGCTGCGGATATTACAACGCTCACACGACAAGTGAAGAGGTAAACATGGAAGAAATGTTTCATACGATCAATATTGTTTCCGAATTATTGGAAGATGAAGCCGGCAAGAAGGTTCAATTTGAATATATTCCTGATGCATGTAGCCTCTCGAATTATTACTATGGATATGACTCTTCTTATTGCGGAGAATGGTTTGCTCCAGACGACTATATTGTAGAGCTCGAGGTTATGTACGTTGACAAAAATGGAAAATGGGAAGAAGACATCGTAGAAGGATGTAGCGAAGCAGATGCGTGGACGACCTTTTTTATGACTCACGGAGATATTTGTTTTAATGATGTTACTGACTATTATGTTTACCGGAATTAGGAGGAATTATGAGTGACGTAATCGAAGTTTTAGGTGAGATTAGAAAGCAGACGGAGAAGTTCGGCGGGCTAAGAGAAATGATTGATTGTAGTTATAGCTTTGGAGATCCGTTTAATAGCGTTAATTTTAATTCTATAGATATTATGAATTTTATAAACCGAGACGATTTATCTCCAAAGAAGCTAGCCGAAGATTTTATTCAAGAAAAGATTCGCAATAAGTATGTTTATTTGAGCGGATTAGATGAGCAGAGAATTAAACCCAGAGTTTTTAGGGGGCCGCTAGATGAGAGATACGAAATAGGGCAAAATATATTTGGAGGTGCGTATAAAATAAAATATTATCTCATGGGGGAATTTATTGACGAGCTCGTAGATAAGGTGGTTCTCGATTTTATAGGAGTGACAAAAGAGAAGTTTTTGAACAAAGCAAAAAAATCAAAAACAAAGCAAGGCAAAATAATTATGTGTAAAAGCGACGGAGCATTGGTGTTAAAGGAAGGTGGCAAGGATATTTTAGATGACATATTAGAGCCTAGATTTTTTGACAGAATTGCGAATAGGTTAGATCGGGAGCCATTTATTTGTTTATTCAATGGTTTTAGAAGTGGAACCGCTTTTAAGTGGAGTGCAATAAGTAGCATAGTAAAAAGAGAAGATTTAGGGTCAGATGCTTCAAAAATAAGGAGGGCAGCCGTGATTGCTTTTAATTTAAATCATTCAATTAATCATGTTTTTTATTATGATCCGAGTGAAAGAAAATGCTTTAACATAAAAGATACCGAAATAATTCCTTCAAACCTGACATCCAGAGGCGTTTTAGCGCCGGATTTTAATGCATTAATGGAAAGATTAGGAGGATTGTATTGAAAGCAAATATTAAAGATGGTACAACGTTTGATTTATTTATAAGAGAATTGAAAGCTCAAACATCTCATTTAGGGGGATTAATGAGAATGACAGGTCTTTTCTTTGAAGAGAAATATTGTATTTCGGGTGATTTTTCTGTCTTTTCTATGTTCACAAGAGAGGATATGCTTGAATTTCTTGAGAGCAAAATCTTTCTTCTAGGGAATCGAGAAGATATAAAAACATTAGTCTCACAATTTATTGATGAAATTATAGCTAGAGAATATCGATATGTGCACGATAAATCAGATTTAAAAATATATAAAAAGATATGTAAGGAAGATGCTTTTAAGCCGGGAGAAATAGGGAAGAAGATTTTATCTGGTAGTTACATTGTAAAATTTTATTTCACAACAAGAATAACGGGAGATGAGCGCCCTGTCACTATGAAGTTATTGCGAAAAATAAAAATGTCAAAAGACGAATTTTTAGAAACTTTCGGATCGAATGCTAAATGGGATTTCAGCGATGCCCGAATAAAATACATTCATTCTGATAAATATGTTTTCTTAGAGGAACCGGCTTCCAGAAATATAGGATTAGATCTAATAAACAGAAGAGTGTTTAATAGGGTAAGCGAAATGTTGGGAAATAGTTCATTTTTTATTTTATCTAGCAATAACGGAAAAGCTGTGGCTATAGAGCAAAAAGAGGCGTTAAATCACCTTAAATATTTTGAAAGAAGAGAAAAGAGTTCTCTTGGTTTTATATTTTCTGCTTTTAGTTTAATCTATTGTAAAATAGGAAGTTTTTCTCCCGAAAATATTTTACACTATAACTCAAAGACAAAAGTTCTTTCTACAATATGAGACAAAGACAGATGTTAATATATGGTGGCGAAAGAAGGGAGGTGCGATATGACTAGAGTAAAAACTTGGAACAAGAGAGAATTTGAAAGGCTTCTGCGTCGGAATGGATATAAATTAGACCGCGTTAACGGAAGCCATTACATTTATACAAACGGAAGTAATTCCATTTCAATTAAGCCGAAAATCAATAAAATGGTTGCTCGACGGCTCATCAAAGAAAATAATTTAAAATTTTAAAGGAGAAGATATGTTTTTATGGTCTTTTGCGAAGGCAGGACAGATGATAGGTCACAGATTTACAGATGATGTAGCTATTGTTTTTGCGGTAACAAAAGATGGCGCAATAAGGAAATTCCAAAGCTTATATCTGAGGGTAGAAGAGAAAGAAGTACAGCCGATTAGCTTGAAGAAAATTCTTAAGCGGCCAGAAATTTTAACAGATTATTAAAGGAGATTTAAATGAAAGCGATTAATTTAGGCGATAATACATACGATATTTTTGACGACGCAATGAAAGTGTACAGTGAGTTACCTGTACAATCTTATGTGGTTAGGTGTTCAAAAACGAGAGGATTCTTTTTAGAAAAATACAATGATATGGAAATAAGAGAATCAAAAATATATGGAGTTCATAACGAAAAAATTGCAAAAGTTATGAATATGTTCTCATCAAGCGACCGTAATCTTGGAGTGATTTTGAGCGGAGCCAAGGGAATTGGTAAATCATTATTTGCAAAAATGCTGGCGAATACAGCAATCCAGAAAGGAATACCTGTTATTGTAGTAGATAAATACGTTCCAGGAATTGCATCTTACATCGAAGAAATTGAGCAGGAAGTAATGGTGTTATTCGATGAATTTGACAAGACATTCGGAGAAGTGAAATCAAAAGATGGCGAAGCATCTCCGCAAACTGATTTACTGACGTTATTCGATGGGTTATCCGACGGAAAGAAATTGTTCGTCATCACATGCAACGAATTAAGAAAGCTCAATGATTACCTTATCAATCGTCCGGGTAGATTCCATTATCATTTTAGATTCGAATATCCATCTGCGGCTGAAGTTGAAGTATATCTTAAAGATAAATTAAAGGAAGATTTTTATCCGGAAATCAACAATGTCATTTCGTTTGCAAACAGAGTAAGCTTAAACTACGATTGTCTCCGAGCAGTCGCTACGGAATTAAATACAGGAATCAAATTTTCTGAAGCAATCAAAGACCTGAATATTGTAAACACGGAACGCCAACAGTATAATGTTTCTCTTATCTATAATAATGGAACTGTATTTAAATCTAGAAATGCTTCTCTTGATATGTTCAGCTCCGATATCGAATCAGTCTACATGTATGATAAGCGCGGCGGAAATGTTGTTGATATTAAATTTAATCCTTGCGATGCATTTTATGACGAAAAGAAATCGGCTCATATTATCACTCCAGAAAATCTCTTGATTAGTTATTGCTATGATGATGAGTACGAAGACGAAAGAGAAAAGAAAGCTTCATTAGAAAAAGCCGGAATCAAATACGCTGTTATTACCAGAAAAATGCCGAAAGGAATTCATTACGCCGTATAAAGGAGGAGACATGAATTTTAATAAGGGAGAATTTACAAAATTAAGAGAAGATATGAAGGCAGTGCTCGCCGGACTGGAAGAGAAATATCATTTAGATTTTGAATTCGGTTCTATTACATATGGAGAATATGAATTTAAAATGAAAGTATCTGCCAAGAAAACAGATATTGGAGATGTTCGCAAGATTGATTTTGAACGAAAATGCCGAACATATGGATTTTCACCAGAAGATTACGAGAGGAAAGTAAAGTTTGGCGGAGATGAATACATTTTTGTAGGATTCCGAGATAACGCCAGAAAGTATTGTTGCTGGGTTGAGAAGACAAGCGACAAAACAATGGCGGCAGTAGATGTTCATTCAATGATGGCAGCATTAAACAGGGCGTGTTAACAACGTCCTTTTTTAATAGGCAAATTTAAAAGAAAGAGAGATATAAAAGATGATTAAAGATTCAAAGAAAACTACCAGAGCAATCAAAAGAAATGCGGCAATTAACGGTATTTGCGCCGAGATTAATAAGGCTAAGATGGGAGGGCAGACAACCATTAATTTAGGTAGAGAGCATAAAGACTATATGGATATTGAACGGAAATTAGAAGGGAGAAGTCAGAGAGAATACATCCAGAAATTGATTGCGAAAGATATGGGTAGACATCCTAATGAAGCTGGATTTGCGGAAGTAATAGAGGCAATTTAGCAGAAAAAATAATCATATAAATATAAGCATAAACAGTAAGGAGATTTTAAAATGGCGAGAAAACACTTTTTAGTAAAACCAGCAACAGGGAAAAAGTTAACAGAAATGGTAGTTGGAAGTTATCTTGAATCAGGCAAAAAGAAGAAAGTCGTGCACGGCGCATCGGTCGCTATTTCTGGAAAAGAGAAACAGTTCTTGAATATTATGGCGCAGAAAACAGGTAAATCGGTTTCTGCATATGTTAGAGAATTAATTTCAGAGGATATGGATCTGAATCCAGAAGTTGTGGATGTATCTCGCTCTATTCAGTATATGTAAAACCGCAAAAAAAATACAGGTAAATATAGAAGTATATATCAGGAGGAAGAAAAATGGCATTTAAAAATTATGGAAGTAAAAGAACATCAGACATTAACTGCAAGGTTATCGAAAAATATGGAAAACTTTCTAACAATGAAGGAAAGATGAATAAAGAGCTTAGAGTCGTGTCTTGGAACGACGGGGAGCCTAAATATGACATCAGACCTTGGCAGGAGAACGAAGACGGAACAGAAAGATGCGGAAAAGGAGTTACTTTTACGGCAGAGGAGCTGGCGGCACTCTTTGATATTCTGAAAAATATTGACGAAGAGAATGCAGAAGAATCAGCAGAAGAAATTTGTGAGGAATAATTAGGAGGAAATTATATGGACAATTTTGCTAAGTTTAAACAGGAGTTACAGAAACACTTTAATGAGATGGTATCTGATGTCGAAAAATTATTTGAGGTAGATGTAGATAAGGATGAGCTGTGGGAGATGTATTTAAGCAGTTTTCCAGCGGGAACAAACGGAATTTACAGACAGAGAAGAGAGCATGATTGTGGAGTCTGTCGTCAGTTCATCAAGAACATTGGTGCTGCAGTAACGATTAAAGACGGAGAAGTACATACAATTTGGGAGTTAGACTTAGGCGGCGATAAAACCTATCAGCCGGTATGTGATGCGTTAGATGTATTTGTAAAATCTCACAAAGTAAAAGATATTTACGTCAGTAAACTACCAAAAATCGGAGTTGATTTAAACAGAGAAAACGCCGGAGATAAGGTTATTACATGGCATCATCTTTATTGCGAGTTACCAAGAAAACTGGTTGACAGAAGCGGAAGAACTGCCGGAGATATTAAGGGTGGATTTAGAGATACGAAAAATGTATTTAAGCGCTCTTTAGATGAAATCTCCATGGAAGCTGTAGATACAATTCTTGAGCTGATTGCTTCAAATACTCTTTATAGAGGAGCCGAATGGAAATCAGCACTGACCGAGTTTAAAAAGTACAAAGAGAAGTACGATAAAATCGAATCAGAAGAAAAGAAGGAACTGTTTGCGTGGGAAAACTCTTTAGCGGCAGGAATTTCAATCGGCAGAATTAGAAATCACAGTATTGGAGTTCTTTTAGTGGATGTGAGTGAAGGAGTCGATTTAGACACAGCAGTTAAGAGATATGAGCAGATTGTAGCTCCGGCGAATTATAAGCGTCCGAAGGCAATCTTCACAAAGAAAATGTTAGAAGACGCAAAAAATACGCTCACAGAGCTTGGATATATGAATTCCTTGCAGCGAAGATTTGCAAATCTTGATGACATTACAATCAATAACATTCTTTTTTCAAATAAAGACGCAGCTAAAAGAATCTCAAATGCCGGAGATATTTTTGGTGAGTTAGAAAAAGAAGTCGCAATTAATCCTAAGAAATTTTCACGAGTTGAAGAAATTGCTGTACAAGATTTTATTGAAAATGTTCTTCCTACGGCAAGAGGAGTCGAAGCTTTTATTGAAAATAAACACAGCAAAAACCTTGTTTCTATGATTGCGCCGGTTGATTCGGAAGCTCCAACAATGTTTAAGTGGAATAATGGTTTAAGCTGGGCTTACAGTGGAAATATTGCAGATTCCGACTTAAAGCAGAATGTAAAAGCAGCAGGTGGAGCCATTGACGGTGTTTTAAGATTTTCAATTCAGTGGAACGAAGATGGAAATGATAATTGCGATTTAGATGCTCATTGCGTTGAACCAGATGGGAATGAAATTTACTTTAGTAATTGCCGAAAACCGAGAAAATCTAGTTTAGGAGGACAGCTTGATGTAGATATTGTCTATCCATATGGAAATATTGCAGTAGAAAATATTACTTGGGATAACTTATCTAAGATGAAACCGGGCAAATATAAGTTTTTTGTAAATCAGTTTAGTGGAAGTGTCAAGAAAGGATTTAGAGCAGAAATCGAATTTAACGGCGAAATCCATTCATTTGATTATGGAAGAAGTATGAGATCCAGAGAAAACGTTACGGTTGCAGAAGTTACATTGGATAAGTATGGAAACTTTACAATCGAGGAGAAATTAAGCGGAAACTCTTCAATTTCCAGCAGAGAGATTTGGGGTGTGAATACAAATCAGTTTGTTCCGGTATCCGTCATTAGTTATTCACCGAATTATTTTGACGAGCAGAAGGGAATTGGAAACAAACATTTGTTCTTTTTCTTAGATGGCTGTGTCAATGATGAAGAACCAAATGGCTTCTATAATGAATTCCTTAAAAATGAGCTTTTAGAACATAAGAGAGTGTTTGAAGCTCTTGGTTCAAAGTGCCATACAGAAGACACGGAAGACCAGCTTTCAGGAATTGGATTCAGTCTGACAAAGAGAGATGAACTTATTGTTAAGGTGAAAGGAGCTACAGAACGAATTATGAAAATTAAATTTTAGGAGGAAAGAGTGGTATGAAAGAAAAAATGAAACAGGAAGCGATTGAACGAATGGAAATGTTGGGGATTTCCCCAACTGCGATTAAAATATTCGAAGAAGATGGAGAGGTTGGGTTATCTGTTTCCCCAGCTTTTCCTATCTGTGAAATTACTCCAGAATATAAAAAACTCATAGATAAATGGGAAGAAAAAACTGGAAGTATGGCATATCACGCCATATATAATGGAGCAGCTGTTGGAGCTTTGCTGTCTATTTTGTTTGTGTCCAGCGATGAAGAAGAATGGGAATTAGACAAGAGAGACATGGAGGCAGGATACCCAATGGCTTATGTGTTTAATCTCGACATCCCCGAATTTTCGGAATACGGGTCAATATCTGTAAAAAATGTAGACGGTATATTAGAAAGAATCGGTTAGAAAGGAGAGATCGTTATATTTCGGCATAATAGTAAAAAAGAAATGAAAAAATTTTTAGAAAGATGATGAATATGATTATTAAAGAGGAGGTGTTAATGAAATGGATTTGTATGAAAAGTTTGCTGAATATGCTAGAGGAAATAACGTTTTTGAAAATGATGATGAGAAAGAATCAGTGCTTGCAGTCGTTGACTTATATGCAGACCGTCCTGAATCCAGTTTAATCAATCGTTCGTCAAATCGACACTGTGATCCATATATTGATGAATATATGAGACGGCGGAGCCATGAGTTGATGATAGAAAGAATAGAAAAGGACACTCTTTTTAAGTATCCTTACTTTTATATCGAAAAAGAGATGAGTGTATAGACAATTTTTCTTACTTACAAATTTATTATACAAGGAGATTTTATCATGAAAAATAAAAATTTATTTGAAGTAGCAACAAGAAAACAGTATAGATTTCCATACAAAGGGAACGCATCAGTAGAAGATTTATGGTATCTGTCGCTCACGGAATTAGATGCTGTGTTCAAAACTCTTAATACAGAAGCAAAAAAGAACGAGGAAGAAAGTCTTCTGAACACGAAAAGCGAGGAAGACGAAGCGATTTTAGACAAAATCGAGATTATTAAACACATTGTCAGAGTAAAACTGGAAGAGAAAGAAGCAAGAGAAAACGAAAAGAAAAACAGTGAATTAAAGCAGAGGCTTCTCGGAATTAAGGCGAAAAGAGCAGATGAGGCGCTGGAGAAGATGACCGATGAGGAACTGAATAAAGCGATTGCAGAATTAGAAGCGTAATTATTTTAGCTGGCTGGCTTTTTGCTGGTCAGCTTTTTTAAAGGAGAAGATCAAAAAGGTAGGAAAATAATATGTTATTGCATAGACAGAAATCATTGTACAGAATGGACACTGAAGAAAAAGAAAATTTAAAGGACATGGTTCTTGTTGCAATCAATGAGCTTACAAAATTTGAGCCGGGTATAACCGATGAGGACAGAGAGGATTTTGGAGTAGAATTTTCAAATATCGCACCGTTTAATCCAGGAATGATAGAAGATATTCTTATTGAGCTAGGATATAAAGAGGGAGAGTTGGATGCAACCGGATGGGAACATGATTATTGTTATCCTTTTACGCATCCAGACAAAAAGCATTTTCCTCCGGTTAAGTTAGTAGGAACAGCGTGGATTCACGAATGTAGGCTGCATGGAACGTATGATGATTATGAGTCATATCCTCATCTGGAAGATAATCCGGAATATACGAACAGGATTAAGCACGGAAGAGAACTGCTATCTAAAGCAATGGATAGAAAATAAAAAAGGGGGATTTTATGAAAAAATATAGGACAAGTGCTATGTGTCCTCGGTGTGGCAAAGAATTATATACAAGTGATGTTCTTGGATACAGTTTTGTATGTGAGTTATGTGATGAAAACTTCTATACAATAGAAATAAAAAATTGTTCAGCGGATTTTTGGAACAATATCACGCAAGAAGCGAATCAGCTTTGGAAAATTATTATCCCTGCAACAATAAAAGATTGGAAAGGAAAATTACCGAAGTGGAGAGAATTGGCGGAAAAATATAATTGCGATTTTCTGGGTTACGATGACATTGTTAACCTTATAGAAATTGGATGGGCAAATAGTTTTCCAGAAAGCGACTCTCTAAATGAACTTATAAAAGACATTGAAGAACTCATGAAATGATAGTTTAAATCAAAGAATTAAAGTGGTGAGAAATTTGAAAGAACTTCTACTTTGAAAGAAATGATAAAAGGAGGGAGAAATATGCGGATAAAGTGGCAGGTTATCAACAAAGACGGGAATGACAAGCCGACAAGATGGAGAGCAGAGATAAACAGCGAAAGATTTGGCAAGTATGCATGGATAGAACTTATCACTTTGCAGCCAAAAGGAAAAGAATATATAGTCAGCATTGAATGTCCAGAAAAACTGGAGGTTATTAAATGCACATCTTTAGCGAACGCCAAATCGTGGATTAGAAAACATTTAGGAGACAAATAGACTTTGAATACAAAGAAGATAATCGAAGGTTTAGAGAGATGCGGATTCCGGTTAATAGAAAATTACGAAGACAGCCATTTGCTTTTTCGCCGAGATATAGAAAAGATTCCGTTTATTTTTGTGGTGGTTGTGCCGCATGAAGGAAATGGAAATAGGATTATGCTCAGAGCTGACCCGGAGGAAAATCATGACAGATGGTCTAATTGTGACTTTCAGCGGTTTTATAAAAATGAATACGACTTAATTGAGAACTGGAATCGCATCCTGATATTTGATTATGACGAATGTAATTAGAAAGAAGGGAAGCGAATTGAAGAACGAGATTCGAGTAAAGGTAGATGGAGGGTATTTAGTATCTGGCAGAAATGAAGACCCGAATTATGATGGTATATATGTTTGTTTTGAATCGGATTCCGGAGATGTTATAGATATCGTTCTTGCGGAAGCAAAATCAGAGAATAATAAAGAAATAATTGATATCTATAGTTACGAAGATGTTAGTTCTGAAGAGTGGACGAGCAAATTCTCCATTAAAACAAAAGATATTAAGGAGGCAATGTATGATGAATGATTTAATTTTAAAAACAATCAAAGAAGTGGAAGATTTAAATTATGATACACCGGAAGGAATCATTCAGGATTCAGATACGATTCTCGTAGACCTGCTGGATAAAGCAGACTTTGAAATTTCCGGCATATCTCAGGATATTTTCAATATCTACAAAAAGAGTAAAGATAAAGAAGCCGTAAAGGAAATGTTCTTTGAATTTGTTGGTGTGGAATTTGAAGAATATTTAGTCAAATGTTTAGAAGAGATTACTCGAGTAGAAGCATCGGCTGATAAGTTTCTGGTTACTATAATAAAAACATGTGAACATACATATTTAGTTGGAGCTAACTCCAAAGAAGAAGCAATAGACATTGTAAATGAGGAGTACGGCGGCACTTGTGAAAATACGGATAGCTTTAGCGAAGAATACTTTGCCAGACGGCCGAATAAAAACGACGACTTGGATTTATATGAGACTTGCGAATAAAACAGGAAGGAGATTTTATCATGGGATATTTTGTAAGGGGATTTGGTGAGGCTACATTTAAAGATAGTGTTGATATTCCTGAGTTAGATAATAAGTTGTATGTTCTTGATACGTTAACTTATGATATCAGACATGGGAAAATTGAATTTTTAACTGAAGAAGAATATTTTGAAAAAGATCATTTAGATAGTTGTGAGTTAGAAGGCGATGTTTTAGCCTTTCTAGATATCTTAAATCCAAACATAGTAAAAGGAAGTATCGAATATTTTGACGATAGAGATAGGTGTTGGGCGTTTATTTTTAATCCGGAAACTAAAGCATGGAAGCAGGAATTAGATGTTAATGATTGCGATTTTGAGACATATACAGACGAACAAATGATTAAGGAGTTAATAGAAAGAGGATATGCGGTTTCAAAAATTTACTCGGAGAACAGAGATTATGAATGGATTGTCTGCAAGAACGACGATGGGAATGTAGACATCACGAGATTTATCGGAACTAAAGATGAGGTGAAAGAGCATTTATTGCGAATAATTCAATTTGGCAGAAGTGGAGTCGAGCAAAGAGAGTTCGAGATAAATTCAGTTGACGACCTTCGAGTTATAAGAGGCGGATGGAGAGTTTTCGCAAAAGAAAAATATGACGAGGGAATGGTGGAGTATTCTGCGATAGAGGTTAATCATATATTTACCACATAATTGCCATTATAAGCAGTAAATAGTATGAGACTTAAGAAAAGGAGTGAACAGAGATGACAGTAGAGCAGCTTAGAAAATCTGAAGAATATTTTAAAGCGATTGATAAAATTCGAAAATATCCAAAAGGTTTTCGATTTACTTTATATTATTCAAGTATCCCAAGAGCAAGGGCAAATGCATTGGAGATACTTATGCATGATTGCATTAAAATGGGGCTTGTAGAAAGTGTTTCTATCGGAATTGCTTTGCCGGGTATTAAAGCGGACGAAACATTTAGAAGGCTTTAGGAGAATCTGGAAGGAGACGAAAAATGAGAATAGAATCTACTGAAAAATATCCTATCTATATCGTAACGGAAGATTCGTTCGGAACAGCGTATTGTATCAAGGCAAATAAATGTAGCGATATTCTTGATGATATGCATAGTAATCGCGAACAGGTTCCAAGAGATAACGCAAAAGTATTTTTTGCGGCGTATGATGGAGAGCCAATTAACCCAAATAAATACACAGACTTTAAGTCATGTGTGGAATATATTTCTCGTTTTATGACATTTGTTCCTGCTACACACGATTCTGAGTACATATGGGAAGTAGTCGGGGACGGAATGTTTGAAAATTCAGTATTTGCGCGCTGTTCAACAGAAGAAAAAGCAAAGGATGCGGTTGAATTCTTAAAAGAATCTCTAGGAATAACATCTATTAAGATTTTGCCTCGAGTATTAGATAAGATTGTAACTAAAAGTGGAATTATGTATTTTAGGTGACGAATATGAAGCAGAAAGCATATAAATGTGTTGGTGTCTGGCATGACAAGTACAGGCTGTATTATGATGGAAAACATAATGAGTTTTTCGTCTTAACGCCAAATTTCAGGATTACACAAGCACCAAGGAGGATATCTAATCAACTGGCTGACTGGTGTAAACACATGATAGAAGAGTATTTAAAGGATTGAGTCAATAAGGAGGAGAGTTGATGATTAAAAGTTTTTTTAATGCAAGCAATGTGAGCGAAATCAACGCAATATATATGACAAAAGAATTCCAGAATGTCATTGCAGGAAATAGTGAAATTGTAGTATATATCCCCGGAGCAAAGGAGTTTTTGTTGATTAATTTTACTAGAGGGAAAAATCTCTTACCAGAAGATATAGAATCAGGAATGAATGATTCGGCTTACATAAGAGTTCTTTCAGTTAATGAGGATAATTGCATCTTCGAAAGTGACGGAGCGGAAATGGTGTTTAATGATGAAAAATCTGATTATTACACTAATTTAAAGCACCTTTGCACTGAATGTATGAAGATGACTGGATATTATGCTGGCTTAAATTATGTGATTATGGGAATTTATGATGTTCCTGCGGTATGAAGAGAGAGGAGAACAACTATGGAAGTAAAATATTACGAGTTAAACTGTGGGAGAAAAGCAACAGAAGAAGAATTAAGGAATGGTACTGGCAATGGGAGTGAAATTTGTAGAGGACTTATTGACGCAGAATATAGTATTGCGATTAAAGCAGATCATTATCCTAATTTTGAAGAAGCAGAAGAATTCATTAAAGATGATTTAAAAAGATTCGGATATGATGGTGTTTATGGAATTACGTCGTTAACAGAACAGGAATTATATTCATTTTTTGATACGGAAAATATTGGTAAATGGAAAGTGCTGAGTAAATGAAAAATGAGGAGGTATAAGTTATGCTGGAAATGAAAAATGGGTTTGTAGAGACAGATAGCGACTGTATGCAGTGCCGAAAGGACTTAGGAAATAGAGAGTTCTTATTTATTCAAGTAATTAGTTCTGACGAAGAGGGGAAGTACTTTGTTGTTGCGGATAAAGAAGACTTAAAAGAAATGTCGTTAAATGATATTAAGACCGCAGTATCTGGATATTACGACGGAATTCTGGGAATGGAACAAACTTACAATCTTCCGCTCGGTCAACTTGATGATATTGTCGCAAAGTGTTCGTTTGAAAGTCGGAGATTTCGGTACAAACACGAAAGCGAAGCAGTGACATGGACAAGAGCAGAAAATATTATTCAGTGCTTTATAAATATTAGAGGGATGTTATTTAGGGAAAAATAATAATTATATTTTAAAAAAGAAAGGTACGAATAGATGTTTACTCAGAATACAGATATAAGAAACTATATTCATAGCTGCGATGTAGAAAAGCTTCCGATTACATATGAGGACAAGATGGAGGTAGAATTATTTGGACACAAAATTTTAGTAGAAAAGAACGAGTGGCTCTGGCATCTACATTTGAAATTGACAGATGTATGTAATGCTCGATGTTTTTTCTGTGTGGAACAGAATTCAGAACGCGAAGAAAACGCAGGCAAGTATATAGAACGAGTGGATTTAATGCTGACAGAAATGGAAAAGGCAGGAATATTATATTCAGTCTCAGTAACCGGAGGAGAACCATTGCTTTTCAATAAATTTGATGCATTATGTGAAGTGCTGAGAAAACATGATATTAAGTTTCTTACAATGAACACTAATGCTAAATATTTATACAAGCATTTGGATAAAATAGACGGGCTATTTGATTTTATTGATATTAGCCGCCACGCAATTTCAGATCAGAGGAATAATGAGATATTTGGGGCAGATATGCCTACCCTAAATGAGCTTAAAACGATTAAAGAAAACCTTAAATATACGAAAATGCGATTGCAGTGCGTGCTATGCGACGTAAATAGTATAGATGATGTTATGGCATATATTAAAGCCTATTCGTTTGCCGACGATATTTCTTTTAGAAAATTAATGAAGCTGGATTCTCGAACAGGGATTGTATATGACGACAAAGAAGAGTTATATAATCAGATTCTCGAATACGCTTTTAATAATTTTTTGTTTGTCGAACAGACGGTGCAAGATTATTATGTGTACGAGATATGGAGGTGTGAGAACACATGTATTACATTTAGTTATTCAAACATGAAAATGCTCAGTGAAGTTGAAAAACACGAAGATGACTCTGTATGTAGAGAATTTATTATTCATCCAGACGGAGTTGTTTCTGGAAGCTGGAACAAAGGAATGAAAATAATTAAAAGATAAATGGAGAACAAAAATGATATACAGCATAGGAGATAAAATAGAGTGCATAATTCCGGTAAATTCACAATGTCTTAATATGTCTAATCCTAATTTTTATATTAAGAAAGGAGATGTGTATATAATTACGGATAAAGATGATTTTCCGGATGAGAATTCTTGTCATTGGTACGAAATGACATCGGCAGAAAATAAAAGCATTTTGATAAGCGCATGGAATGATTATCCAGAGCATATGATTCTTCAAGAATGCTTTGAAAAGAAATAAGTAAAGATGTTGAGCGACAATTAAGTCGCTCTTTTTATTTGGAGGAAAATTGAGTAAGAGAAAAATTATTTTATTGCCAGACAAATTCAAAGAGAAAACAGGAATTCATATTGTAACGAAGCACAGAGGTAAAATGAGCGGTATGGCATCATTGTCCACATCTTGTCTTTGCAATGAATATTGTAAGAAGTACAGCAAGGACGAAAAGAATATATGCTCATATTGTTACGCAAACACTAGCCTAAGAATTTTTCCGGGAATGCAAAGAAATTGTGAGCGGAATACAGAGATTCTTACCTCTCGAATACTTTCATCAGAAGAGCTACCAATATTAAATTATTCATATTTCAGGTTTGAAGCATTTGGCGATTTGATTAATGAAACGCAGCTCATGAATTACTTTAATATTTGCCGCAAAAACAAAGGAACTCATTTTGCTTTATGGACAAAAAATCCTTTCATCATTGAAAAAGTCGTTTCTAATGGAGAAAAGAAACCGCGGAATTTGCAAATCATATTGAGCAGCATGAAGATAAATCAGCCTGCAGATGGCTCGAAATGGAGCTTTGTAGATAAAGTATTTACAGTATATTCAGATGAATACATTGAGGCGAATAACGTACAGATTAATTGCGGTTCAGAACCCTGTCTTTTATGCAGGAAATGTTATTGCAGTACAAAGAATAAAACCATTAATGAACGGCTTAAAATACGAAGAGTTAAAGGAGAAAATGTTGCGTAAATTTGATATAATTCGGCGAATTGAGACGACAAAGTACATTCCCCATGATATAATGTCAGAAAGGGGGTATACATATGGGAGTTAGAGGATATTCATCTACAGTTATAGTCACAGGAATTATATTAACGCCGCTTGTTGCAATTATTAAAGATGGCTGGCCGCTCGGGGTTATTTTTCTTTGGATAATATGTGGATATCTAGCTATCAAATCAAACATAGAAGTCGAAAATTCTCCTTATACTTTAGCTAGAAAATACAATTCGAACCCAGAAAAGTATTTGCTTCCAGATTTTATAAGGAAGATGGGAGTTGTAGATTGGGTTCCCAAAAAAGGAATCGTAGAAATACCAGCCGTATATCAGAGAGATAGGTACATAGCTTTAGCTACACAGCATGTCGCTCTTTTCGGCTTACAACACGACGGGGTAGAAATCACGAAATACAGATATAAGGCAATCGTAGACCATTTAGCTCCCGGAGGAGCATATAAAGTAGATAATTATGGAATATACAGAGAGGGGCGCTCTTCTGTAGGAGAAATTTCAAAAGAAGACGAGGAAAGTATTTGCGGCTTTGGTAGAGATCTCAAAAGAATCTATGTTCTTATGCTTTCAAAAGTAGACGGAAAACTTATTGTTCAGCCACCTCATTGGCAAAATGAAAAAACTACAGCGGAATTTTCGAAATTTTATAATTATTACGATGGCTATAAATATGACAGTAAAACAAAGAAATGCTATAAGATTAATATGCCCCTCGTAACAGATGAAAATAATAAGTGTCCCAAAGTGGCAGATGCAGATTATAGGAGGTACAGGAGGGAATAAAAAATGAAAGGAAGGTTAGAAACTCGATTAAAAACTGAAGGAACGATTCAAAAACAGCTTTCTGACTCGCCAAAATACTTGCAGGATTATGCGTACAATTTGGCTTCATCAAAAGAACCTAAAACAGTTTTAGAATATGTGAGAAAAATTAAACTGTTTTTATCGTTCTTAAATGAAGATTACGAGCAAATAGATATCTCTAAAGTTACGGATTTAGACATTAGCCGATACATAGCCAGTCGAGAAGTGAAAAGGGTCAAAGTAAAAAACAAAAAAACCGGAAAAGTAGAGGAAAGGGTATCTGCTACTTCCTCTTCTTATTTAAAGGGAACCCATACAGTGCTTATGGGTTTCTTTTCTTATCTGCAACTAAAGGGATATATTGAGACGAATCCGGTTAAAATGGTTCAAAGAATCAGAAGAGAAGATTCGGTTAAAAGAAGGCGTTTTAAAGAAGATGACTTGAGAAAAATAATGGAGTCGGTAGAAAGTCTCAATAAAGAAGGAAGTTACATTAAATGCAGAGACGAAGCGATTATAATGCTGCTCATAAATACTGGGATGAGAGAGACGGCACTTACGGAAATCAACGTGGAAGATATTAATTTTAGCGAAAATAAGCTTACAATAATTGATAAGAGACATACGACTCATGAGTATTATTTAAATGATATGTTGAGCTCAATCTTAAGAAATTATATCGAAAAAAGGAAAGAGTATCTAGGAGAGGAGAATCAAATGGATGCTCTTTTTATTTCGCAAAAAAAGAATCGCATACATCCCAATTCGATTGCCGATTTGGTGAAAAAGTACACGCTGAATTCTCTCGGCGCGGCATTATCTCCGCATAAATTGAGAGCCGCATTTTGCACAATACTTTATGAGAAGACAAAAGACATAGAATTTGTTCGCGATGTCGTTGGACATAAAAGTTCTTCTACGACGAGAAAATATATCGTCAAAGACGGAACAGAAAGAATGAAAGCGTCGAACATGATGGCAGATATCTTCAAACAGTAGGCCGGAGAATATCCGGTCTTTTCTTATAAAAAAATGATCGAAAATTAGAAGTAGTAAGTAAAGAAATAATTAAAGAAAGAGAGAAAGGGTTATGCTATATGTAATGCAAAAAGGAAACCAATATATACGGTTGAGCGATACGGGAAAGGTAGATTACGTAGGATTAAAAAAGGCGACAAAATTTACGTCGGATGAAGCAAGGAGAACAAGGCTAAAAGCTCCTGTGAAGACAAGAGGATTTGAAATACTCGAACAGCCCTCAAAAGGAACTAAGGAAAGTAAAAAAAGGAAGAAGTCTCTACGAAAACAATTTAGCGTAGCAGAAAGAAATAAAGTTTACAATAAGACAAAAGGGCATTGCGGAATTTGTGGTGAATTTGTTCCGTTCGATTCTTTTACGATAGATCACATTGTCCCGATATCAAAAGGAGGAAGCGACGCAATAGACAATTTGCAATGTTCTTGCTTGGTTTGTAATCGAATTAAGCAGGATATCTTGCCGGAAGACTTGTTCGATAAGATTTCTGCAATAATTTCATATCAGCTCAAAGTCGGCGGGAAAATCGAAGTGGATAATCTCTTGAAAGATTGCGTTAAAAAGAAAGTATCAACAAAATTCTCTTCAATGAAAAAGAAAAAAGGGAAACATAAGCATGACAAATAAAGAATTAATAGATTTATGTAATGAACGCTGGGATAGAATAAGAGAGATATATCCAGAAAATCCATGTTTAGACTGTGAATATGGGAGCAAATGTGATACATTTTGGCTCAAATATCGAGACACGCCTTATAAAGAGCAATATGGCAGATTATACACGGATGAAGAAATTTCAAATTAAGCTGGAAAAAGATGGCAAGAAAAAAACGAACAGAGGTTCGAAAAAATACTTGACACTTTAACGTAATACATGGTATATTATGACAAGGAAAATAAAAAACCGCCCCTTAAATGGTGTTGGAGCACCTCGGGGCGGAAACGCAAATGCTTTGTCCAAAAAAGAACAAAGATTGTAAGGATATGTTGGAGCATACCCCTACGTTTCTTTATCTTACTACACAATTCTTTTTAGGTCAAATAAAAATTTCTTAATTATTTTCCAAAAAGTAACTAAATAATAGGGAAAAGTCGCAATATAAAAAATGTTTTCGTGTGACGAACGGTTGTTTGCGCCATGAAAACGTTGAAAAACTACTTAGTTGACTTTCCTAAAACCCGCATGGTTAAGCCATATTTCGGGTGTGAAATGCGTCCGTTATATGGAAAACCTTGCCGGGGTACTGCGACACTTGAAAGTGTTAGTGTCCGAAAGAGAGGTAAAAGTGAATAAAGAAAAAATCATTGAAGAGTATTATGGGAACGATGCTGCGAAAATCAGAAAGATGGTCGATAAGATTATTGAGCGGAATAGATTTTCCAATTTCTCAGATCGAGATGACTGCTACTCAATTGCGAATGAAGTATTCGTACAAATTCTGGATACTTATGACGGGAAAAGAGATTTTAAAGGATATCTGTATACTTGTTTGTCGAACAAGATTAAGCAGGAACAGACGCGGAGAAATTCCCTCAAAAACGGAGGAGACAAACTCATTGAATCTCTGGATTACACTGAGGATGACGAGGAATCTAATCCATATGAACTTATCGAAGGAGGAGCATCAGCAGAAGATGAATTCTTAGATAGTTGCGGAGAATGGAGTAGTCCAGCGGTAGCAGAATATTTCAGCAAATTAAGTCCAATGCAGATGGAAATTGCGAAATTAAAGTCTGAAGGATACACGTTTGAAGAAATAGCGCAAAAACTCGGAATCACATTAAGCAGGTATTATGAGCTTTGTAATGATATGACATCTATTGAGAAGACAAGAAGCTTAATCAGTTCAAAAAATAAAACAGTAAAAAAAGAAGTAGTTATTAAAGGAGAACCATCTATGAAGAATCCCAAAGTATCAGCAACCCCAGCAACAAGCACAAGCGAAAAAACAAAAATGATTGCATTATCTGTAATCTCAATCTGTTTACAGTTAGATGCTCGGAGTATTTTAGACAATCATCCATTACAGAGAGCGTCAGGTCAGTGGTCGAAAATTATGCAGAGTAATTTAATATCAGATTTATTACAGGGAAATGCCATCCCTCCATTACTGCTGGCAGAACAATACATTAACGGCGTTGCTTATAAATGGCTCTTAGATGGGAAACAGAGACTTGTTGGAGCTATTTATTCATACTTAAATGATGGATTTAAAATAAGTAGAAATGTAGAACGGAGCATGATTGAATATCAGGCAAATGAGAAAGATGAAAATGGAAACATCGTCTGCGATAGTTACGGTATTCCGAAGAAGATTAATTGTGAATTCGATATTAGAAATAAGAAGTTTTCTCAGTTACCAGAAGAATTACAGGAAAGATTTAAGAATTATAACCTTCAGATAACGCTCAATCTTAATTGTACAAAGGAACAGATTGAGTATGATATCAGAAGATATAATCAGTCAAAACCTATGAGTGTTGCCCAGAAAGGAATTACATATCTCGGAGAAGATTTTAGCAAGATTGTTAAAACACTTTCAGTTAAGCCGTTTTTCAAGGAAAAAGGAAACTATAGTCTGTCCGAATTTTATAACGGCAAATTAGACAGGACAATTATTGAGTCTATTATGTCAATCAACTTTTTAGATAAGTGGAACAAGAGCAACGATGTGAATTGTACTTACCTGAAGGAAAATGCAAAGGTAAAACAGTTTGATGCTTTAGAGGAAGTTATTGACAGGCTTTATGATGTTGTGACTGACGAAGTGAGCGATTTATTTGATTCAAAGAATTCATTTGTGTGGTTCACTTTATTTGATCGGTTTACAAAGACAGAGATTGGTCGCACAGAAACCGAAGATGAGAAGTTTGTAGAATTTTTGGTTGCGTATAAAGAAGAGTTACATAACAGAAAAGTCGATGGAGTCACAACAGAAGACATTGACTACAGCGCAGGAACAAAAGGAAGAGCGGCAGTTAGAAAGAAATTAGAACACATTGAATCATTGATGAATGAATTTTTAGGAATAGAAGTTTCCGAAGGAGTTGAATCTTTTGAGACGAATAGCGTAATTGACGATTATGTGGAGGATTTCTGCTCAACAAATCTTATGGAAAATGCGATTTCCGGAGACATGAATAAAATAAGAGCCGCTGTTGGAAGCTTAATGTTCGTAAAAGGATTGAATGATTCTTCGGATAAAGCCATTCAGGAATTTATTTCCGGTAATAAATACTCAGAGGAAGATATCTCCGATATGGAACTGTACTCATCTGCACTAAATGATTGGAGCGCCGAAGTGGATAATAACTCAAGAATATTTGATGCAGAGAATATTCCGGCATTAACGAAGATCGTTGCTAAATCATACGAACTGGAAATGGATGAAGCCGTTTCAATTGAATGGTTTAAGAATCTCGTTGAAAATTACGGCACAAACGTAAAATTTTCCGGGGTAAATACAGAAGATTATAATATGATGTTCAATAGTTTAAATAACTATATGACATACAAAGAAGAGAAACTTGAGGATGCAGCGTAAGGAGGGCTTATGGCGAGAAAAATTAATTTGCAGCTTGAAGACGACGTAGTAATGATTGCAATGACTATCATTACGGATGATGGAGAAGACAAAGGAACTTATTCCGTCGAGCAGAGATTGTATACAACGGAGGATTTCGAGTCGGAGGATGAAACATGATATTCAAGGACTTGATAATCTGTTAAATATAAGAAGAGGAGGAAAGCAGTTTTGTTTGTAGTTTTTCTTATAGGAGTTTTTATCGCGGCTTTTATAGGTCTATTGCTGGTTTATATCGGCAACAGAGTATTTAATAAGATGAAGGTGGACGATATGAACTCCGAAATGGAGATGAAAATTAAAAAAGAAGTAACGAATTTTAAGGAGAAAAGCGAATGAAAAAGATTATTGCACTTGTTTTAGTAGTAGTATTTGCGATTTTTGGAGGAATTTTTGCGGTAACGCATATAAAAGTTATCGATGCCGGTAAAGTCGGAGTTATTTACTCTGCAAATGGTGGAGTTAAGGATGAGATATATCGTGAGGGATGGCACTTTGTTCCGCCGATGCATAAAGTAAAAGAGTTTACTATTGGAAATGAGCAGTTGGTACTTTCAAAAGATAAAAGAGAAGGTTCTGAAGGAGACGATTCCTTTAAAGTTGCAACATCTGATGATGCAAGTATTGGATTAAGTTTTCAGATGAGCTATAGATTTATTGAAGAAAATGTTGTTGATACATATAAGAAATTTAAAGGCATGAGCGGAGAAGACATCGTAAATAATCGAGTAAAAACGGTTATCAAATCAAAAATTTCCGAAGTTACTACAAATTATAGCATGATGGATATTTACTCCGGAAACAGAAGCGAGATCAATCACAAAATCACAGAATATCTAAACAAAGATTTTAGCAGCAAGTACGGAATCGAAGTATTGGATGCCTCTATTATTGACGTTCATTTAGATAAGAAGCTTAAACAGGCAGTTGAAAATCGTGTGCAGGCACTTCAGAAGAAACAGCAGGCACAGGTTGAGCAGGAAACTGTAAAAGTAGAAAATGAGACTAAGTTACTGGAGGCAAAAAATAACGCCGAAATTAAGAAGACAAAAGCTGAAGCTGAAGCCGCATCTAATCAGACAATCGCAAAGAGTATCACAAAAGAATTAATCGAAATGAAACTGGCAGAAGCAAGACTTGAGCATGGTTGGATTACGACTCAGGGAGCTGGAGCAGTGGTTGCAAACGGAGGCAATTAATTTATGTGGTTATTTCTTTTGATATGCGAATTAGTATCTGTAGCGATATGGGGCATTATGTGTACTGAAGATTTATTTTCTCAAATTATTCCCGGAAATAGGTGTGATGTAGGAGATAAGGTATTTTTCCTTTTATTTGTAGCTATTTTCGCCGGATGGTTTATGCCCTGGTATTTCATATGCCTTTTTATAAGAGCTATCAAAAAAATTATAGAATAAGTTATTGCAGGAGGATTTTTCATGAGTAAACCAAATAAGAACCGTAAGAAATACTACGAAACATACAAGCAGGAGAATCGTCGCTTAAAGAATAAAGATAAGAAGAGAGAAAAGCACGAAAAACGAATGGCGAAATTTGCAAAACGCCGAGAAGAAGGAAAATCTTATTCTTATAAACCAAATCCATTCGAAGAGGGAACAGAAAAATACATCTTAGAAGAGAACAACAGAAGATGTAAAAATAATCGCCCGATTGATATTGGGAAGTGGGACAGTGCTATGAGAAAGCTCAAGAATCGTAGAGATAAAGAGCTGGAACTGGCAAAAGCTCGCAAAGAGGCTCGAAAAGGAAGTCGAAAGAAATAAAAGAAGTTAGTCATTAAATTGCAGGGGTTGACCTCCCTGCTTTTATAAACCAAAAAATAAAAAAAGGAGAAAGTATGTCAGAAGGAAAAAGTATTTTTGAAGTTTTAAATTCTATTGATGTTTCCGGAAAAGTAAAAGAGAAAAATAAACTCTCATATCTTCCGTGGGCATCTGCTTGGGCGGAAGTAAAAAAGGTTTATCCAGAAGCTTCATTCGAGATTAAGAAACAGCAGATGGAAAATGGAATTGAGAGACCTTGGCTGGACGACGGCAAGAGTGGATGGGTAGAAGTTTCTGTAACAATTAATGGACAGACTATCACAGAAATGCTTGCAATTATGAATTTCAGCAATAAAGCTATTCCGGCAGACCAAATTACCGCAACAGACGCAAACAAGTCAATTAAAAGATGTCTCACAAAAGCAATCGCAATGCACGGTTTAGGTCTATACGTATACGAAGGTGAAGATGTTCCAGAAGATACGGCAAAAACAATCGAAATCAAGTCTGTAATCAAGGATATTGTCGCAAAGAAATGCACAACAGAAAAAGGAAGAGCAAAAGTTGGAGAGCTTTGCAAAGAAGCAGAAAAGAAGGCATTTCCTGTAATTTCGGATGAAGATATTCGAGGAGACTATACGAAGATTGAAGATTTAGAGATTTTACAGACACTGAAAACGCAGCTTATGGCGGTTAGAACAAAATAGAACGGAAGGAAGATAGTATTTGGCGAATGATTCGCTGAAAAAACATCATTCATTTAGTAGCCTAGATTGCTTTGATAAGTGCAAATATATGTATTACATAAAATATGTACTTGGAGAAGACGGGGCGGAAGAGTATTTGGCGGAGGGAAATTATTATGCCGAAGTAGGGTCTTTTATGCATGAAATTCTTGCGAAGATTTTTGAAGGCACTCTCTCCATTGATGATGCTCCTAATTATTTTATTGAACATTACGATGAATCCGTATTTTATAAAGTCAAGAAATCCATTATGGACAAGATATATGATTTATGTCTGGATTATTTGGCGACAGAAGATTTTGGCTGGGCAAAGGGTTATGAAGTTGTTGGCGTTGAACTAAGAACAGAATTAACCATTCAAGGATACAATTTTCTTGGATTCATTGATTTATTATTAAGAAACACAGAAACTGGCGAATACTGGCTTATTGACCATAAAAGCGCACCGTATCCATTTAGGAAAGATGGCACTGGGGTTTTGGCTAAGTCCAAAAAAAGTTTTGAGTCATATAAAAGGCAGATGTATTTATATTGTCATGCAGTAAAGCAACTGTATGGAGAATTTCCGCAAAAAATTACGTGGAATCATTTTAAGGAAAAGAAACTGGCAACAATCCCATTTCAGATGGAAGAATATGAAGACACAATAAAATGGTTTTCTGAGACTATAAAAAAGATAGAAGAAGAAGAGAATTTTGAGCCGACGAAAGAGTTCTTTCACTGCACATTTATTTGTGATTATAGAAATTGTTGCGAATATAAAAAGTATGAATAAAATTGGAGGATATGTATGAATCTTGTTGTAGAAATTGGAAGATTAACTAGAGACCCAGAAGAAAGAAACGGAGCGGTTAGATTTACTACCGCAGTTACTAGAAGATTTAAGAATAAGGACGGACAGTATGATTCTGACTTTATTAATTGTGTTGCATTTGCAAAAACTGGGGAGTTTATTCAGAAGTATTTTCATAAAGGCGATAAAATTGCCATTACTGGAAGAATTCAGACAGGAAGTTATACTAATTCTGAAGGGAATAAGGTGTATACCACAGATGTTATTGTAGATAATGCAGAGTTCGTAGAAAGTAAAGGAGCTTCAAGTGCTGGAGCTGCACCAGTAGAATCAGTCAAAGGAGCACCTAACCCACAGGATGCTTTTATGCAGGTTCCAAGCGGGGATGATGCCGAATTACCATTTTAACTAAGTCTTGCTAAAGGAGGTAGGAGGGCTTCGCGCTCTCCGATTGTAATATGGCAAAAGAAAAGATATATAAATGCAGATATAACCATTGCAAGCATGAAACAAAAGACGTTCTTGCTTCTGAAGCAGTCAAAGAAGGGAATAGATATTACCACAAAGACTGCTATAAAACCAAAGAGGATATTAATAAAATTGTAGAATTATTTTCTGAACATGTGAATCCGAATGTAGTTTTCGCCGTTCTAAGAAAAGTAATAAACAATATTGTGTTTACTCGCGGAGTAGATAGCGGCTTATTGTTATTTGGACTGAACTACTATATCAGCAATAAAATTACGCTGAATTATCCTCAAGGATTATATTATGTGATTCAGAATAAAAACGTAATTAAAGGATACACAGAAAAGAAAAATAGAGAATATTTAATTGAGCAGAAGAAAAATATGCAAAAAATTGAAGATAATGAAGAAATGGAATCTTCATTTACATATAAACCAAGCAAACGCAAAAGCTTTGCAGATATCTTAGGATAGGAGTGATATTCTGGCAGACTTATCGTTGATTTCAGATCAGCAAGCAGAGTCGGGAGTGATTGCAACTCTTGTATATCATCCGGATTTTATCCTGCACACAGATTATCTTAAGCCCAAATATTTCTACGATGTGTGCAATGGCTGTATTTTTTGGGCGATACAGGAGTTATATAGAAACGGAATAGAAAATATTGACGCAATAAACATAAGTAGTATGCTGAATTCAAATCAGGCAGTAAAGAAAAGAATTCAATCATATAATCTTACAGACATCCAAGAGTTTATAAATATGGCTCAATACGCCGCCCGGCATAGCTTAGAAGAATATAAATTTCTAGTAGGCACGGTAATAACTTGTGCTTATAAAAGAGACACATATAAAAGCACTGTAGAAATTCAATCTCAGTGTTTCAATCCAGATATTACGCTTAATGATTTAAATAAGTCGATAAATGATAAAAATAACAAGCTTACCGAACAATACCTCATTAGCAATGAAATAAAAATGTTCGGCGATATGATGGATGAATTATTAGAAGAGATAGAAGATTCTCGGACAGATGATGGAATTTGTGGCTTTCCTTCAAAATTTCCGGCTTTAAGCGAGTATTTTACTTACGAGAAAAAGGAACTTGTTTTATTGGCAGCAAGAATGAAAAAAGGAAAGAGTTTTTATTTCTTAAATGAAGTCATGTTCCAATTGAGACATGGTGTTCCAGTCCTATACCTCGACACTGAGATGTCGTCAAAAGCCTTTCTTCTAAGGGCATTATCCAATTTAACAGGGTTAACTATAAAGTCAATAAAGAATGGAACATTTGATAACGCCGGAGCTGAAAGATTAACGAGAGCAAAAGCGTTTTTAAAACAAGCTCCTTTTGTTCATATGTATGTTCCAAATGCTTCGAAGGATGAAATATACTCCATTTGTAAAGTATTGAAATACAAAATGAACTTAGAAATAGTCGTATATGACTACATAAAAGAAGACGAAGGAAGTTCTTCTGAAATCTACAATCAGCTCGGAGCTATGACTACATTCTTAAAAAATACAATTGGAGGAGAACTTGATTTAGCGGTTATTGCAGGAGCGCAGCTTAATAGGCAAGACGAAATTGCAGACAGCGACAAAATTGCTCGTTACGTTTCAACTATTATGGTTTGGCAAGAAAAGACATCGGAAGAAATTCAGTCAGATGGAGGGTTAGAGTATGGAAACTTTGCAATTAGGATACCAGTAAACAGGAATGGCCCACAGACAGGAGAAGGAGAATATATTTCTATGTCATTCGACGGAAGTGCATCAAGGATTTGGCAGCCAAGACAGCCGCAAAAACTCCCATTTGTTTCATAAGAAAGTAGGTGATTGAGACGCATTACGACAGCGAAGCTCTTAAGGAGATGTGTAATCAAATAGATTTGTTAGAATATGCAAGTCAAAGTGTTGATTTTACGAAAAGAGGTCGCGATACTTATGCGGCTCATTGTCCTCTTCATGTAGATAAAACACCTTCTTTATTTATCACTCCGAGCAAAAATGCTTTTTATTGCCAATCATGTCATCAAGGCGGAAATCTCCTTACTTGGCTAATTAAAATGGAACATCTATCTTTTAAAGAAGCGGCGGAAAAGCTATGTCAACTCTCGGGAAAAGATATTTCGGAGATGAAAGTATGCGAGTCTCTTAGATATTATAAATCTCTAAAACGAATGCAAGAAGAGAAAAGGGTTGGAGTTGTAAAACGAGAGATTTTGCCGGAATCAAGAATCGAAAGATATAGTGATGAAGTTCCGCAGGAGTGGGTAGACGAGGGGATTTCTGCTGATGTTATGAAACAATTTCAAATCAGAGTGGACACGCATTCAAATAGAATAGTTTATCCTGTCAGAGATAAGGAGTTTAACTTGATTGGGTTTAAGGGGCGAACAAGATTTCCGAATTATAAAAGTCTGAATATTCAAAAGTATATGAATTATACGAAAATAGGGACAACGGATTTTTTCGCCGGGATGAAAGAAAGTCTTCCTTATATAAAAGAGAAAAATGAAATCATTATTTTTGAAGGATTAAAGAGTGTTTTGAAACTATGGTCTTGGGGAAAGCAGCTTAATGCGGTTTCTTCGGAGACTAGCGTTTTAACTATAGAACAAATAAAAATCATCTTGTCGATGGGGATTAAAAATGTAGTAATAGCTTACGACAATGATGTGGGTTTGTACGAAATAAAAAACAAGATGCAAATTTTAAGACGCTTTGCAAATGTTTTTGCGGTAATAGATTCTCGGAAAATATTGAGCGAAAGCAAAATGTCTCCGGTTGATGACGGAGAAGAAATATGGAATCAGCTATATGCGAGACGAATCAAAATATAGAAAGGAGAGCTTAGTCGAAAAGTAACGATAATAAGCTCATTTTTTGCACCAAAAACATCTAAGGAGAGAAATGACAGTTTTAGATTATGCAGTTAAAGCAAAAGAACGGCTTGATTTTGAATTTCCGTATGATTTAAAAGAATGGACTGAAAACATGAATATGCTAATGGAAAACTATCATAAGCATACTACATGGTCTGATTTAGTGCAGATTGATTCTGCAACAAGCATGGAAGAATTTATAGAATACTCAAAAAAAATGGGTTGCAGGAACTATTTTTCGGGAGAGCATGGCTATCAAGGAGAATGGCTTGCAGCGTATGATTTATGTATTCAAATGGGTATCAAATTTAGATACTCAGTTGAAGCATATTGGGTAAAAGATATAAATAGTGTTACCACAGAAGAGTACATAGATAAAAAAGGAAACAAAAAAACAAGAGAAAAAAAAGACAATATGAATTGCCATATGGTGATTGTTGCAAGGAATTACAAAGCAATGAGAAAGCTAAACTACATGATTTCGGTGGCGCATCAGGAAGGATTTTATTATAAGCCGCGAATCGACTTAAATATGCTTTTTGAGCTAGACGAAGATGACGTTTATATTACATCTGCCTGCATTGCTGGGTGGAAATATGAGGATGCAACCGAAATTTGGTATAGAGTTGCGAAACATTTTGGAAGCAGCTTTTTTCTCGAGTATCAGGCAAACAATACAGACGAACAGAAGAAAATCAACAGTATTATCTACGAGCTTTCTCAGTCAGCCGGAATTAAAACAATTATTGGTTTGGATACTCACTATATCAGTGAAGAAGATAGGATTAAAAGAGATAACCTTTTAAAGAGAAAAGGAATTCGATATCCCGAGGAAGACGGCTGGTATATGGATTTCCCGACTGGAACAGAAATTTTTGAAAGAATGACAGAACAGGGGGTTATTCCTCCAGAAGAAATTATATATGCAATGATGAATACGCATGTATTCAATGAAGGCTGTGAGGAATTAGAATACAATACCAAATTTAAGATACCAATTCTTGAAAAATATAAAGGGAAGTCATATGAAGAAAGGTCAAAAATTCTGTTTGATTTGCTGAACAAGAAATATAATGAAGAAGACTTCGAACACAGAACGGAAGACAGAAAAGAAGGAATGCTTTATGAGTATTCTGAGATAGACGGAAGCGGAACGGCTGATTATTTCTTAGACAACTACGAACTTATTGATTTGGCGGTTAATAAGTACGGAGGACACATAACTACAACCTCAAGAGGAAGTGCAAGTTCTTATTATTCGAGCAAGTTACTTGGGTTTACGACTATGGATAGATTTGAATCAGAAGTTCCTATTTATCCAGAGAGGTTTGTAACAAAGGATAGAATCCTAAATTCCCATCAAATGCCAGATATTGATATTAATTGCCAATCACAAGAACCATTTGTTTTGGCGGGAAAAGAATTATGCGGAGAACATGGTTGTTATCCGTTGCTTGCCGTCGGTAGATTGAAGGAGAAAAACGGGTTCAAACTCTATGCCGGAGTAAACGGAATTGAGCCTTCAGTTGCAAATGAAATCACAAAAAGTATTGACAGGTACAATGAAGCTCTCAAAAACGCAGAGGAAGAAGATAGAGATCTCATAGAAATCGAAGACTACATTACAGACAAGCACCATTTGAAACTGTTTAATGAGAGTAAATCATATCAGGAGATCATCGAACAGGCGAAGGTTCATGCTTGCGGTTTTGCTCTGTTCAATGGTGTTGAGGGTGAAGAAGATGTTCCGGGCTATGGGGATATTCGATATGAGATAGGTCTCATTCGTTGTCATTCTGAAAGCACAGGGAAAACAACAATTGTTGCAAATATTGAGGGAAGCTTACTTGATAAATACGGATATGTAAAAGACGATTTCTTAATCGTAGATGTTGTAGGTATTATACATAAGCTTTATTCAGCGATTGGGCGCGAAGTTCCTTCGGTTACAGAATTGAGAAAAATGGTAACTGAGGACGAAAAGACCTGGAGGATGTACGAAATTGGAGCAACCTGTTGCTTAAATCAGTGCGAGAAAGCGTCTACAACTAAAAAAGTCATGAAGTTTAAGCCGAAAAATATAAAGGAATTGGCAGCATTTATTGCAGGAATTAGGCCGGGATTTAAGTCCTTAATTAATGGTTTTCTTGATAGGGTGGAATACACAAATGGAGAACCGGCGATCGACGAATTACTGGAAGATTGTTTCCATTACATGCTTTATCAGGAAGCGGTAATGAAGATTTTTTCGTGGCTTGGAATCGAAATGAAAGACAGTTATGACACGATAAAGAAAATCAGCAAAAAGAAACTGAAAGGAGAGGCTTTGCAACATGTAGAGGATACTCTTCGAGAGCATTGGCTTAAAAATATTGGTAATCTTGATAACTTTGAGCCCGTATATAAGGTAATTAAGGATTCGGCGAGATATAGTTTTAATGCCCCTCATGCTTTAGCAATGGCGAATGATAGTCTTTATGAAGCATGGATGAAAGCGAATCATACTTCGGTATTTTATGAGGTAACGCTTAATCACTATCAGGGAAAAGGAGATAAAAATAAAGTTGCCGAGTTAACCCGTGAAGCTATGACAGTTTTTGGTTATAAAATGGGAACCTACGAATACGGCAAAGATAACACAAAGTTTACGGTGGATGATAAAGAAAAAATTATATATCCTAATTTATCCAGCGTTAAAAGTATCGGAGATAAAGCCGTAGAATCTATGATGGAAATTTCTCAATCTTCGAGAAAAGACATCATTGATATTTATGCGGCAATAAAAGGAACAAAGATAAATTCATCAGTATTTAGAAAATTAGTAAAAATCAATTACTTTAAGCAGTATGGTTCCATCAAATACATTCTTCAATGTTTAGACATCTATGATAAGTGGATAGACAGAAAGACAATTTCGAAAGCAGATGTTCCACAGTTAGGTTTAGACAAAATAAATCTTAGAAGGTATGCGACTGACGTAACGCCAAAAGGAAATAAAAGCGCAAAAAGATGGATGGTTTTTAATGTTCTTGGATTAATAAAGGCGCTATGTTCTAATGTTTCGAAAGAAGAATTTCCTTCTGAATTTATTGCTCAGTTCCAATATGAAGTTCTTGGATACATAGATTATACCGATGAATCGTTAAACGATGGATATAGAACGGTTTGTGTTATGAATTTAGATATGAAATATTCGCCCAAATTTGAAGCTTATTGCATCAAGAATGGAAAAGTTTCAGAAATGAAGATTCATAAGAAAAAGAATTTCAGAGACAAGAGATGTAAGACCAGTTTTCAAGATTTAGAAGTTAAAGACGGTGATATCCTCTACATTAAAGATTGTAAAAAAGAACCAAGACGGCGCAAAACAGATAGTGGATGGGAAGATATTCCAGATACTTATGACTGGTGGATTAAAGATTATAGTATTATACACAGAGCAGCAAAGGAGGCAGCTTAATATTTTAGACCTGTATAAATACACAGACAAAGAAAAAGAATTATTGCTTGAATCTATGGTTATTTTGATAGATACACGGGAAAAGAAAATCGACCATATAACCAACAGCTTCGATAAAGCTGGAATCAAGTATAAAGTAAAAGCGTTAAAATATGGGGATTATAGTTTTATATTGACAAAAAATTTAGATTTAGGAATCCCTCGAGACATATCTTTCGAGGGAAAAGTAGTCATTGAAAGAAAGGCCAGCTTAGAAGAGCTTTCTACAAATTTAACAAAAGGAAGAGATCGGATTGAAAAAGAATTTGCTCTTTCTCCATATGAAAAGGTTTTACTTGTAGAAAATGCAAATTATTCCGATATTGTCGATGGGAACTATAGAGGAGATTATAATAAAAAATCATTCCTTGCATCAATTCATACATTTTGGTTCAAATATCATATTCCAATATTTTTTATGCCAGACAATAAATATTCTCCACTTTTTATAAAGAAATATTTTGAATATTATCTGAAAAATTATATGAGGTAGATTATGAAAAGTTATTTAGTATCAGCAAAAATTGCTATCCCAGTAGTAAACGTGTCAAACAAGGAAGAAGCAGAAAACATTGTTAGGAAATATTTTGATAAGCATGTTCATAGGCTAAACCTAGACATTTATAGAGTAGATGATTTTGTGGATATTACAGTAGATGCAGAATCGGCAAAAAGTATTACAAGAATTCAGAAGATATAAATATGGAGAGGAGATGAATTATATGTTTTGGATAACAGGAGACACTCATGGAGATTGGATTAGTAGATTGAGAAAGGAATCTTTCCCCGAACAGAAAGTCTTGACCAGAGATGATTATGTTTGCATTGCTGGAGATTTCGGCATTTGGGATAATTCGAGAGAAGAGAATTATAAATTAGATCGGCTGGAAGAGCGTAATTTTACGACTTTATTCGTCGAAGGCAATCATAGTAATTACGACATTTTAGATAATGTTCCAGTGAAAATGTGGAATGGCGGCAAGGTGCAGTTTATCCGTCCACATGTGATTCATCTCATGAGAGGTCAGATTTATAATATCAATGGTAAAAAGATATTTACTTTTGGAGGTGCAAGAAGTCACGACATTCAGGATGGGATTCTGGAGATAGGAGATTCGAGGATTAAAAAGTGGATAGCCGACCCGTATAAAATGTTCCGAGTTAATCATTTAAGCTGGTGGAGTCGTGAATTGCCAAACGATGGAGAAATGGAAGAAGGGATTCATAATCTGGAAGAAAATGATAACATCGTAGACTTTATTATTACTCATTGTACATCGACTTCTATGCAGGATAAAATTTCGGACGGATTCTTTGAAGCAGACAAACTGACAGATTATTTCGATGATATAAGAAAAAAGACATCATTTAGCTGCTGGATTTTCGGCCATTATCATGACAACTTAAAGGTAACAGAAAGAGATATTTGTTTATTTGAACAGATAGTCAAACTATTTTAGTGAGAACAGAAAAAAGGAAAAGCATGAATTATTATATAAGCGATACCCATTTGGGCCACAAAAACATTATAAAGCTCGATGAACAGAGCGGCGGCAGACACTTTGGCAGTATTGAAGAGCATGATAATTTAATTATTGAAAATTGGAATAAAACAGTAAAGCAGAGTGATAAAGTATATATTCTTGGCGATTTTAGCTGGTTGGATGGTCACGATACGGAAGAGATTCTTCGCAATCTTAATGGAATAAAGTTTCTGATAAAAGGAAATCACGATAGATGGAGTAAAGACGGTTCTTGCAAAAGATATTTTCAGGGAATTTACGACTATAAAATGATTAGCGATGATGGCAGGAAAGTTGTATTGAGTCATTATCCAATTCTTTTTTATCAGAATCAGCATAAAGGAGCGATTCATTTGTACGGACATGTTCACATTACTAAAGAAGAAGCTTTATTCCAAATGATGGCTATGAACGTCTCTTCATGTATAGGCGTTCCGATGAATTCTTATAATGTGGGATGTATGCTTGAATATATGGATTATACTCCGAAAACATTAGACCAGATTATGGAAAGCAGGAAATAGGATATGTTAATTAGAATTAATGAAGAATTGGTAGAAGAGGATGTGGTTGGGCCATGTGTAGACTCCTTGCGTATAAAGATAATATATCCAATGGAACTTGCAAGAGAAGAAATTTTAAGAAAAAGTATTCATAATGTCAATGTTGTGATTGGAGAGCATATAACAAACTTAGAATTGAGCTGTAAATGTGAGGATGAATATTCAAAACTGTTTTTTGATTCTCAAAGAGATAAAAAGAAGAATGAAATTGAAAAGTACTATAAGAAAATGAGTATTCTTAAAACAATAATGAATAAAGGAATCAGCCCATACGAATGGAATGTGAGAAAAACTTCAAGAAGTCATCGTTTTAATGCCGACTATATCGTATATTTAGAAAAATGCGAAAATAACGACGAATAAGGAGAAAATCTGTGAAAAACATTGTGATTTATAGACAAAAAGATAATTTGAATTTAGATAGAAAAATCAAACTTAATAATGGTGCGATTGTAATTCAAAAAGAGAACGGAGAAGAAGTGGGAGCTTATTTGGTTGTTTCATTTCGAGATGGGAAAAATAAATACAAAGGAGATAGAACTTCAGAGTATTGTACTTTGATAAACCTAGATACCGGACAATTTGCATTTGAAGAGAGATGCAGTAGAAATACAACAGAAAGAAGGGTTTTAAGGCATTTAACAAGGTCAGGATATGATTATCCTTATAACCCAGATTCTCACGCTCAAGATTCTAAATTTTCTGATATGGAAATCCAAGTAATTGATATCGAGGATTATCAAATGAATTTATTTATTTTCACGAATCAAGAATAATACGAGATAGAGATAAAATGAAAAATAAAGGAGATTATAGAAAATGAATAATAAGATATTAATATTGGTAGCCATGATTCTGGGGCATATTTTAGCTGATTATAACCTGCAGGGGTGGCTTGCTTCTGCCAAGCAGAGAAAATACTGGAAAGAAAACGCTCCTAAGAAAATGTATCAATACGATTATATTATGGCGTTATTTATGCATAGCTTTTGCTGGACATGTTTAATAATGATTCCAGCACTGATTAGCGAGCGACATATTTATTTCTGGATATTAGCTTTTCTTAATACTGTAATACATATGTACGTGGATAATGAGAAGGCAAATAAAGAAACGATAAATTTAGTTGAAGACCAAATTATTCATTTAATTCAAATATTTTTAACTTGGGGCATACTCATATTGTAAAAACAGTTAAAAAGAGAAAGGAGTGATGCGGAATAAAAGTAGTACTTAAAAGGTTATTGCTATTCATTTCAATACTTATAGTTTGGGGTATTGCGGCACAACATACCAATCCGCTGTTTGTGCCATCTCCAAGAAGCGTTTTGAGAAATTTAATTTTGATGCTTCAAAACGGACAATTATTTAAGGCAATAGAATATTCTTTTCTAAGAATTACCGTTGCAACAATTCTTTCTGGTGCTATTTCATTTCCGATAGCACTTCTTATATATAACTCAAATCTCGCAAAAGACATTTTAAATCCGGTCATCAGTGTTATGAGGTATATCCCAGTTACAGCATTTTATCCTTTATTAATCATGTGGTTCGGAATAGATGAATTAATGAAAATTGTATTTTTGTTTATTGCCACATTCGTATATATGATGCCATCAGTTGTCCTATGTTTGGAAGAAGTAAGTAAGGACTTAATTGAAACAGGATTAACGATGGGAATGAATAAATTGCAAACTATATTCAGAATACAGATTCCAGCATCTCTTCCAAGTGTTTTAAATAGCTTCATAATGATGTACGGCATAGGATTTACTTATATTGCAGTGACAGAAACCATCAACGCTAAATATGGATTGGGATACATCATTCAACAGTCGTCTTCAAGAGGAAGAACAGACTTAGTTTTTATGGCGATTATAGTAATTATGGTAATTAGTGTCTTATTCGATTTTTCGGCTAAAAAGCTAGTGAAGCATGTCTTTAAATGGAGGTATGTCAATGATTGAATTAAATAAGTTATCTACTGGTTATAGTAGAGACAAACCATTGCTCAAAGATTTCAATTATAAGTTTGATGCAAAAATATATGGGGTATTAGGAGAATCTGGTTGCGGTAAAACTACTTTACTAAGAACGGTCGCAGGATTAATTAAACCGATAGATGGTCAGGTTCTCGTGGATGGGAATATTATAACTAAAGCGAGTAAAAACAATATTTACATGATGCATCAGAATTATACCTCATTTGACTGGCTGAAGTGCTTAGACAATGTTCTAATCGCAAAAAAAATAAGAGGAAAATTAGAAGAAAAGGATGTAGCGGAAGCGAAAGAGCTTTTGTCTCTGGTCGGGCTAAACAAAAGTATGGAGAAATATCCAAAGCAACTTTCCGGTGGAATGAGACAGAGATTAGCTTTAGCAAGAACTTTATTCGCAAATCCAGATGTAGTGCTTATGGATGAGCCACTATCAGCACTTGATTCTTGCACGAGAAATAAAATGCAGAATCTAATCGTAGAGCAGCACCAAAAAAGCAACAACACGATAATTATGGTAACACATAGCAAGGAAGAAGCTAAAAAAATGTGTGATGTAATTATAGAATTTTAAAGGAGAAAACGGATGGGATTTTTAAAAGGATTTTTCGTGGAAGAGGTTCCGCAGGAGGAAGATTATGATTTTGGACAGATTATCGAAGATGTGGACGTTGGAGGAGCAGAACTTGATGCAGTTCGTACAGATACCTTAATTGAAGATATTTATTCCCAAAATGAACTGGCGGATAAAACAAAATCTATCTTTAAAATCGAGGAGCTCATCAATTCGCTTCCTAAAGAGATGGTTACTGAAACAAAACGAAATTCCGTACTTGCAACGCTTGAAGTGTTTGGGCTTAATGAGTCGGATGTAGAGAATGACGGAATGAAGAGAACAGAAATACTCAATAGTATTCTGATTAAAATTTCAGAAGAAGCAGACAAGTCCATTAGAGAAAAGGAAGAGGAAATCGAGAATCATAAAAAAGAAATCGAGCGCTTAGAAAAAGAAATTTCGGCGCAGCAGCTCGAATTGAAATCTTCGCAGGCAACTATCGAAGCAGAAAATAAAAGGATTGTTGACCTTATTAAATTTATCAAAGGAGAGAACGAGTAATGGAATTAAGTAAACTTATTTTTATTGTTGCAGTTTTCATTGTTGTTTTAATCTTTATCCTGTTCCCAGAGGCGAGGACATTATTTTCAGGATTTACAAGATTATTTATTAAAGATATGGCAACAACACCGGAGGGCGCAGAGGCAATTTACGGTGAAAAAATTAATCAGGCGCAGGATGCTTATGGTAAAGCAGATAACGCATATCGTATTGCCGCCGGGAAACTGAGTAATGCAAAAAAGGAAACTGAGAATCTTAAAACAAAACTACATAGGGTAGAGACAGAATGTGAATCTCTTGTAAAATCCGGGAAAATTGATTTAGCTCAGTTAAAAGCGGAAGAAAGAGAAGAAATTATTGCCGATATAAAAAGACACGCTGAATTAGTGAAAGCCTATGAGGACGCAGCAAATACGGCAAAAGAAGCGCAGGAAATGTGCGAAAAAAATCTCCGTAAATTGAGAAGAGAGAGTAAAGAAGTTGTAGAGAACATGAAAGTTAAGAAACAGTTAAAAGAAGTTTATGACGATATGGACGAGCTGAAAAATGTAACGGCAACAGACAAACTTCTTGATTCTGTTAGAGATAAAAACAAGGATTTAGACGCGGTTGTTGAAGGAGCTAAAGTGGTTCACAACAATAAAATGTCTACAAGATTGACGAAAGCGGAGGTGGAAGCAAGAAAAAACAATGGCAATGATTATTTAGAAGGCTTAAAGAAAAAGTATAATAAATAAGAGGAGAAAAATATGAGTACAAAAAGATTTAGACTTACTAAGGCATCAAAGATTTTAATTGTGGTTCTGGTTATGGCATTAATTGGAGGAGCAATTTTTGGAGGAGTGAGAAGTGGTTTTATTAAGACAAAATCATCCTCCGGCAATCAGAAGTCCAAAAACAAAATTACCCTGTTTAAGACAAGTAAAACAAAGTCATCAGACGATGGAACAATCAATCTTTCTTTGGATGAATGGGTGGGATGGAAATCTATTATTGACGCAAATGGAGGCTTAACGACTCAGCCAGATTCCATTTACGGTAAATTAGGAATTAATGTAAATCTTAAAGTCATTAACGACGCAACTCAGTCAAGTAATGCGCTCATTAAAGGAGATTTAAACGCCGCCGGCTACACAATTAATAGAACTGCTTTCTTATCTAAAAAATTTAAAGAGGCAAATAAGAATGTTGTAATGCCATATATTACTAATTACTCTAATGGCGGAGACGGCATTATCGCAAAATCTTCAATTAAAACTGTGAAGGATTTAGTTGGGGCAAAAATTGGAGTTCCTGAATTCTCAGAAGCACAGACGTTAGTTTGCTGGTTTGTAAATCAGTCTGATTTATCCGATAAAGAGAAAAAGGATATTATTAGTAATCTTGTATTGTTCTCTACTGCCGACGATGCGGCTAAAGCATTTTTTGCTGGACAGGTTGATGTGGCTGCAACATGGGAACCGTACTTAACTCAGGCAAAGAACATGACAGATGCACATATTCTCTTTAGTACGGCAAGTTCAACAAATCTTGTCATGGACGGAATTCTTTTCGATGAAGATTTTGCAAAGAATCACTCAGACGTTGTAGAAAAGTTCATTCAGGGTTCGCTTGAAGCAGCAGATATGTACAACAAAGAATTTGATACAGTCAGAAACGTAATGCCAATGTTTAACACTGCATCAGATGAGGATATCAAGTCAAATTGCTCATCTGCTAAGTTAACAACATGGAAAGATAATGTGGATTTACTGAATGGAACTGCAAAGACAATTTATTCAGACATGTGCAAAGTTTGGATGTCAATCGGAGAATCTGTAAATACAGGTTTAGTTGATACCTTATTTGACGATACATATGTCAAGAATATTGCAGATAACTTCGATTCAACAGAAGTATCAAACACAGATACTATGAAAGTGACAAACGACAATAAGGATGACGTAGAAAATACAGAAGCTTTACTTTCCGGTTCGGCATCAGTTACATTTATCAAAAATACTGCAAAATTCTCTGACTCTGCAAAAGCCGCAAAAGAATTAGATAAATTCATTAAGATGGCAAAGGTACTGGATGGAGCAATTATCGAAATTGCAGGAAATACAGACCCAAATCCAAACTCCGATCCAAAAGATACTTACAATAAGAAGCTATCACTTCAGAGAGCAGAAACAGTTAAGAAATATTTTACTGTTAATGGTGTTTCTGCCGATAGAATTGTTGTAATTGGAAATGGTTCTAAGCATCCAGTTGTAAAGAATGATACAGAAGTACATAGAGCAATGAATCGCCGTACTGATGTATCATTTAAGATTATCGAAAGATAATGATTCTGTTAAAAATTAATGCGTTCCTGATTTTTCTGGTTATCTGTTTTCTGGCTGGATTTATTGCAGGAAAATGCAAAAGAAAATAAATTTGAGCTGGCTGGCTTTTGTCGGTCAGCTTTCTTGCTCAAAAGGAGTTTAAATGCAGGATATAAAAGATTATTGGACAGACAAAGAAAAAAGAGCAGAAATTGCGAAGGCTCATACGAAAGAGATGGAAGAAAAATACTCGAAAGAAATAAAGTATTCTATTGAGAACACAGAAATCTGTAATTCTATAGATCTCTTAAATACAGAAAAAGAAGAGCCAGAGAACACTATGGTAGAGGTTCAAATTTATGTCGGCGATATAGATACGGTTGAAGCAATTTTAGAGTTCGCTTCAAAAGATAAAAGAATTGCGGCTTTAAATTTTGCTTCATACAAAAATGCCGGCGGAATGTTTATTAAAGGCAGTCGAGCGCAAGAAGAATGTCTTTGCCATGAATCGTTTTTATATAATGTGCTAAAAGAAAATGAGTCATATTATGAAGCAAATAGAAAGAATAAAAATCGTGCCCTATATCACAACAGAGCCCTTTATTCTCCAGATGTTATCTTTGAGAGAGAAGGAAGACTTTGTTATTGCGACGTAATTACTTGTGCCGCTCCCAATAAAAGAGCTGCTCAAAAATATTGTAATGTTTCTGATGAAGAAAATTCAAGAGTTTTAGAATCAAGAATCGATTTTATCTTAGATATAGCAAAAAGGCATAAAGTAGATATTCTGGTTCTTGGTGCTTTCGGATGTGGAGTTTTCGGACAAAGCGGAGAGGAAGTTGCAAAAATATTTCATAAGCTATTGTTACGAGAAGAATATGATTGTTTTGAGAGTGTCGTATTTGCTGTTCCTGCAAGTAAAAACGGGAATTTTCAGAGCTTTTACGATTGCTTTAGCAGTGAAATTTTAGAAGTGAAACATAATAGTCGATAATCAGATTTTCTATACGGAGGAATTTTATGTACTGTGCCTATATTACTACTATCAGAAAAATTAGAAAACATAGCAACGCAGACAGATTACAGTGTGTTGAGGTATTTGGACAGAATGTAATTGTCGATTTGAGTTACAAAGAAGGACAGAGGGTAGTATTTTTCCCGACGGACGGGCAGTTATCCGCTGAATATGCGGAAGAAAATAACCTTGTAAGAATTAAAGACGAAAATGGAAATAATGTTGGCGGCTACATGGATGAGAACAAAAGAAATGTTACTGCAATCAAATTAAGGGGAGAGAAGTCAGAAGGTCTCGTTCTTCCAATCGAAACGCTGGCTAAATATACAGATATCGAGAAATTAAAGGATGGAGATCAGATTACCGTCTTAGGCGGTCATGAAATTTGTCGTAAATATATTCCTAGAAAAAATGAGAGAAATAGTTCTAACCATTCAGGAAGCAAAAATAGTAAAAGAAAGAATAAGAAGAAATTGGCTGTAGTTTATCCGTTCTTTAAGGAGCATAAAGATACCGCGCAGTTAGCTTACAATATGAATGCTTTTAAGCCGGGCGACACGATTTACATCACTCGTAAAATGCATGGAACTTCCGCTCGAACAGCTAAGACCGTAAAAGTCGAAGATAAGAATAGTCTTGTTAGAACATTACTCCGAATGAAACCTAAGAAAGAGAAAAATATTGCGATTGTATCTGGAAGCAGGAGAGTGATTTTAGAAGACGTAACCAGAAATGATGGATATTACTCCGATAACTCATTTAGAAGAAAATATCATGAGCTGCTTAAAAATCGAATCCCAGAAGGAATGGAAATCTTTTATGAGATTGTTGGATGGGTAAACGAATCAACTCCAATTATGCCATCTGTTTCAAACAAGAAAGTCAAAGATAAAGAGTTTTCAAGAAAATTTGGCGATTCAACCGTTTTTGCTTACGGATGCGAGCCGGGAGAATCAGAAATGTATGTTTATAGAATGACGATGACTTCACCAGATGGAACAGTAATTGAACTTCCGTGGGAAACAGTTAAGATTTGGTGCGAGAAACTTGGAGTCAATCATGTTCCAGAACTTGAGAAGTTTATGTTCACAACGCAGGAAGACTTAAAAGAAAGAGTAGATAAATACATTACTGGAATGCCAGCGGATGAAATTGGTAAAACCCATATTGCAGAGGGCGTAGTTGTTAGAATCGATAATAGAGAAAGCTTTACAGCCTTTAAAGATAAGTGCTTTGAATTTAAGGTTTGCGAAGGAATCATCAAAGATACATCCGACGTTCCAGATATGGAAGAAGCTGAAGAAGTTATGGAGGAAAATATAAGTGCATAAAAGAATACCTCGTTTAATTGTGATGGTTGGGCTTTCTGCGAGCGGGAAGTCTAGCTATGCAAAAGAACTTGAAAAGGAAAATCCGACAAATACGATCGTAATTTCATCTGACGCAATAAGAGAAGAGATATGCGGAAGCGTAGAAGACCAATCTAAGAATGGAGAAGTATTTAGAATTTTCCACGAAAGAATTCGAAGAAACCTTGAGAATAAAAAAGATGTTATTGCAGATGCAACTAATATTACAATGAAGTCTCGTCGAGCAATTCTAAATCGTGTAAATGGCTTAGATGTACATAAAGAATGTTATATCATGTCAAAACCATTTAGTTATTGCGTGGAAGATAATAAAGATAGAGAACATCCAGTTCCAGAAAGGGTTCTGTATAAACAATTATCTAAATTCCAGATTCCATTCTATGAGGAAGGGTGGGATTATGTTGCTATAGCAACGCGTGATGATTTCGACGACCTTTATAGAGCCTTTACTGTCTCAGATTTATTTAGTTGGATGTATCAGTTCGATCAAAAAAATCCACATCACAATAGAACACTGGACGAACATTGCTCAGAAGCATACGAATGTTTTTGTAAAATGAGAGGATATAATACTCACTTCTTAAGGTTAGCCAGCCATTTTTCCGTAGGAGCGTTCCTTCACGATATTGGAAAAGTGTTTACTCAAAAAATTGACGAAGATGGAATCGCCCATTATTACGGACATGCGGAAGTTGGAAGCTATATGGTTCTCACTGAATTGCAAAGACCAAATGGCTTAATGGGAAATATGTCCCTTCTTGATTGTTGCTTTTTGATAAATTATCATATGTTGCCGTTTGGCTGGAATAGCGAAAAATCTATACGCAAATGGAGAAGTAGATTTGGAGACAAGAAATTTGAAGTTTTGCGAGATTTCCACCAGTGCGACATCTCAAGAGATAAAGTAGAAGAAAAGGAGAAGGCTATTGAGAGATATAAGTAGAATTAAAGAGTTTACAGATGAATTCGCAGAAATCTGCGCAGATGAATTTCCTGATTGGAGATTTGGACAGTTAATGAATAATTTTTTAACATGGCTGTCTTCATACAAAAAAACAGATTGTTTCTTCCCAGAAGAGAAAGAAATGATGGAATTGTTTAGAGAATATGCAGGCAGGAAAACAGGTACTACAGAGGAGTAATATTTGGAGAATTATAGAAAAATCGAAAAAATCAAAGCTTTAATCAAAACTCTTAATGAAGCTTCTGAAGCATATTATAACTATGGAAACTCGGTTATGAGCGATACAGAGTTCGACAAAAAAATAGACGAGTTGAAGAAGTTAGAGTCAGAAACAAAATTTTATTCATCTAATAGCCCTACTCAAAATGTAGGAGCTACAATTCTAAAAAATATCCCAGAAGTAAAACATGATATCCCAATGCTTTCGCTTGATAAGTGTCATTCAGTAGAGGAAGTAGTTGAATTTTCTAAAGGCAAAAATTTGGTTGCCTCTATTAAGCTTGACGGAATGAGTGTCCGACTAATTTACAAAGACGGAGATCTTCTTAAAGCAGTTTCGAGAGGAAATGGAATTATTGGAAACGATATTACGGAAGCCGCTAAACAGTTTACAAATGTGCCGCTACATATAAACAAAGAAGGCATCTATAAAATAAATGGTGAAGCGCTTATTAAGCTTGATGATTTTAAAGAAGTAAATAAAAACGGAGAATATAAAAATAGTCGCAACTTAACTGCGGGAACATTATCTACGTTAGATACAAGTGTGGTAAAAAACAGAAAAATTAGCTGGTATGCATGGGAAGTAGTCGAAGGGGGTAAAGATTCTTTGTTTTCTTTGCAGTTATCGGAAGCAGAATCTCTTGGCTTTGATGTTGTTCCGTTTAGGAGCGTTGTTTATGGAATGACAAAAATCGATGAAGTAATAGAGTTTTTTATCAAGAAAGCGGAAGAAATGAATCTGCCACAGGACGGAGTTGTATTTAAGTTTCAAGATACAAGTTACGGAAAATCTCTTGGATATACGAGTCATCATTTTAGAAACGGAATCGCATGGAAAGCAAAGAACGATGATGTGGAGACAAAGTTAAATGGAATTGAATGGACAATGGGGAAAACAGGAAGTCTCTGTCCGACAGCTATTTTTGAGCCGGTAGAACTAGAAGGTACTACGGTAGAAAGAGCATCTCTTCATAATATTTCCGTCATGAGAGAAACACTTCATCAACCATTCGAAGGACAGGTTATTGCAACATATAAAAGTAATTTGATTATTCCTCAGATAAGGTGGGGCGAATATCTATCAGCGGAAGAATTAAAAGATAAAACGCTTATTAATACTCCTTCTAAGTGTCCATTATGCGGCGGTGGGACAGGGATTGTAAAGGAAAATAACAGCGAAGTTCTTATTTGCAAAAACCCTGATTGTCAGGGAAAACTGCTTGGTAAACTTTCTCATGCAGTAAGCAAGAATGCGCTAGATATCGACGGATTATCAGATGCTACATTACAGAGATTTATTAATAATGGCTGGATTTGTTGTATTAAAGATATTTACCATCTCAACAAATATAAGAATGATATGCTCAGAATGGATGGATTTGGAGAAAAATCAGTTGAAAACTTGTTGGGTAGTATAGGGAGATCAAGAATTATTTCGCTTGATAGATTTCTTGCCGCATTATCAATCCCATTAATTGGAACATCTGCAAGCAAAGACATAGCTAAAATGTGTAATTACGATATCGAAAAATTCAAGCAAATCATGGGCGAAAGTCCGTATAAATTTACCGCAATAGACGGATTCGGAGATAAAATGGCTCATTCGCTATTTGTGTGGTGGACTAATAATTGTGGCAGATTCCTTGAGCTGGAGAAAGAATTCTTTTTTGAAGAAGTAAAGGAAAATCCGGCAGAAAATAAATTAGAAGGAAAGAATTTCGTTATTACCGGGAAGTTACATCATTTTGCAAATAGAAGTAAGTTAAAAGAAAAAATCGAACAGCTCGGCGGCAAGGTTGTTGGTTCTATCTCGTCAAAAACAGATTATTTAATCAATAATGACAAAAATTCCACAAGCAGTAAAAATATCAAAGCAAAACAGTTGAATATACCAATTATTTCGGAAAACGACTTCGAGCAGATGGTAGAGGTAAAAGAATGAAGAAATCACGCCTGATTTTGGCAACCTGTTTTATTTTTGCGTCTGGATTATTGACTGGATGTAGTTCAAGTTATCCTACAATTCAGATAATTCCATCAGGAAGTGCAAACACCATAAATATTGATATAGGAAATCGGTATGAGTATGTTGGCTTCGAGAAAACAGACGTAGATAAAGGATGCGAAGTAACAATTTATTTTGAAAATTCTAAAAGTGAATAGGAGAACTTTATGAATAAAATAACGAAATTATTCCTTGCAGGAGCTTTTTCTTCTGCTCTAAGCGTCGTCCCTGTTTCGGCGGGGACAGTAAATTTTCAGACATGTTTTAAGCCGGACAAAGTAATTGTGCAAAATGAACACAATGGATATTTCGGTGTCTATGACAAAAATAGCGGAGAGAAATTATATTCCGCAAAAAGAGACGTTGAATATTTATATTCTACCACATCTTTAAACGTAAGAAAAACGCCTTCAGTTAATGGAGAGGTAATTCAGACAGTTGATATAGGAACTAAGCTCAAGAGAATAGGAGATGCTCCTTGCGGTTGGGATATCGTGAAACTTTCAGACGGAACAAAGGGATTTGTCTGGAGCAAGTATCTAAGTAGCCAAAACCCCATTATCCCTATGGGACGCTTTAGAGTTACTTATTACTGTAATTGTGATAGTTGCAGCGAGGGATACGGACGGCTTACCAGTACAGGACATACTTGTTATAGCGATTACACCATCGCAGTAGATCCCTCAATTATCCCTTACGGAACAAAGGTTTATATGAATGGCGGAGAATATCTTGCGGATGATTGCGGCGGAGCGATTAACGGAAACGAAATAGATGTGTATGTAGACCATCATGAGTTGACAGAAAAAAATGGCGTTGATTATTACGATGTTTATATAAAAAGATAGGAGGACGATTTGATTAAAAAGACTTTTTTACTGGATTTATCTAACATTTGTGACTTGCAGAATTTCGTCAATGATTTGAATACATATGTAATTGCAGACGTAGACGCAATGGTTGGAAGATACGTTGTGGATGCTAAATCCGTTCTCGGTATGATGTCAATATGCAACAGGTATATCAGAGTTGGAATTCATAGTTGTTCACAGAGAGGTCTTGAGACTTTCGAAGGTATCTGTAAAAAGTACGAGGTAGCTGAATGACAAATAGAGAAAGAATTCGAGTTTTAAGAGAAATTAGAGATAAGAACGCAGGTGTATCAGAGGAGGATTTAGGATTTGAACGCCATTTTACAAACAGAGAAATGGAAGCTTTGAATTGGGCGATTAAAGCCTGTGATAAATACGAAAGTAAGCGAGAAGCTGAAAAGAGAGGGTTTTATGACCGCTAAAATTATTCAGCACGGAAGATTAAGGGGAATGTATCTGCTTTAATTGCGGATGTATTTTCTCATTTGAAAAAGAAGATGTGAAAAAAATTAATCCATATTTCGGAATATGTAACATATGTAGAATGTCCAGAGTGCGGAGAAAAGAATATTGTGGGAGAGATAGCGAATGGGAACATACAAGTTGATTGACAATGTAAAAGTATATGGTTTAAGGAACAGTTTTAGAGTTTCTAAATTTCCAATGCAGGTTGATGTAAATAACTGTTCAGAAGAATATACAAAACGAATTAAAACACTTGCTGGTTGTGAAAGAGGTTCAGGACATGATAATTTTTTAAAAGGAATCATAGTGCAATTCGATTTATCATTTACGGTTAAAGCTTGGACGGAAGGTGAAAGGTATCATTGGTTTGACATTGTATCATCTCAATCAAGTATGCATCGTATATCAAAAATGAATTATGATGAATGTTTTTGCACTTATGTAACTGATAACACTAAAACTGAAATGGAGAGATTAAAAGAAATTTATAACAGTAACCCTACGTCAGAAAATTATTTGCGCTTACTTTATAATTGCCCGACAGGTCTTATACTTACCGCTGGAATGACAACAAATTATCAACAGTTGAAGACTATTTATGGGCAGCGAAAAACGCATCGTCTTCCAGAATGGGTTGAGTTTTGTAAATGGATTGAGAGTTTGCCATACAGCGAATTAATTACGGGGGAAAATGATGACTAATATTTTGGTATCGGTATGGATAATGAGTCAGTCATATCTTTTATTTAAATTCTTTCAAAGACTTGCAAGTGGAGATTACTATATAGCCGCTTTTGCAGGCTTTTCTTTTATTCTGTCAACAATCGTAATGTTTTCATAAAAAAGGAGATATATGCTAGTAATCTTAGGCAAAACAGCAAGTGGGAAAAATACGATAGTAAATGAGCTTGTTAAAAATTATGGATTCAAGCAGCTTGTAACTTATACGACGCGCCCTAAAAGGAAAGATGAAATTGAGGGTATTACATATCATTATATTTCACTAGAAGAATTTAAAAAGAAGGATAGGGAAGGTTTTTTTGCAGAAACAGCTTACTATTCTCCAGCATCTGGCGGTGAGTGGGCTTACGGAACAAGCTTAGAAGATTTAAAAAATGCAGATAATAAGACAGTTGTCATTCTTAATCCAAATGGGTTTTATTCTATTGCCGGGCCCCCAGATGAAAATCCATATTGTATTCAATCAGTATATATTATGGCAAAAGACTACATTCTTTATGAAAGATTAGGGAAGAGAGGAGACACAGCAAGAGAAGCGGCTCGCAGGATTATTTCAGATAGAGAAGATTTTGAGAGTATAGGAGATTGTGTAGACTTTTGGATTGCAAACGACGGAACATTTTCTATAGAGGAAATTGCAGCCGCAATAAATCGACGAGTAGAAAACAAAAAAGATAAATAAACACATAGACATTTCAATTAAAGCAGGAGAGTGTGCGTATATTGGTAAAAGTTATTAAAAGAGACGGAAGTTATGTGGATTTTTGTTCTGATAAAATTTATAAAGCTATTTTAAAGGCGATGCCTTCTGGATCTGGAGTAGATAAAAAAATAGCATTAGAAGTTGCGGAAGAAATAAAATCCGAATGTTGTAACGAAGAAGAAGTAGATATTTCCGAAATCGAATCAATGGTCTACGACAAATTAATAGACAAGGGACATAGGTTGACGGCGAAATCCTATGAAGGATACAGGAGAATTAGAGAATTTCAGCGCGAAAATAAGAATACGACAGATGAACAGATTATCCGCTTAGTAGAAGACTCCGACGAGTATTTGAAGGATGAAAATGCGAATAAAAATCCCGTATTGAATCCAACAAAAAGGGATTATATTGCCGGATCAGTAAGTTCAGATGCAACAAAAAGATACTTGCTTTCCCCCGATATTGTGCAGGCACATACAGATGGACTAATTCATTTTCATGATTCAGATTATTTTATTCAACACATGCATAACTGCGACTTGATTAATCTTGAAGATATGCTTCAGAACGGAACAGTAATTAGCGATGTTATGATTGAAAAGCCGCATAGTTTTTCTACAGCCTGTAATATTGCAACTCAGGCAGTAGCTCAAATTGCCAGTAATCAGTATGGAGGGCAGAGTATTTCTCTTGCTCATTTGGCTCCATTTGTGGAAGTTAGCAGAAAGAAAATTCGAAAAGAAGTAGAACATGAATTGCATGATATAGCAAATACACTATTAAAATACGAGGAGCTTGAAAATGTAGTCAACAAAATTACAGAAGAAAGACTAGGAAAAGAAGTCGAAAAGGGTATTCAAACAATTCAATATCAGTTGGTTACTCTTATGACGACAAATGGACAAGCTCCTTTCATCACAATTTTTATGTACTTAAATGAAGCAAAAAACGAAAGCGAAAAGAAAGATATTGCAATGCTCATTGAAGAAATGTTAAAGCAGAGAATTCAAGGAGTTAAAAACGAAGACGGAGTTTATATCGCTCCGGCATTTCCTAAATTAATATATGTTCTGGAAGAAGACAATATCAAAGAGAATTCTACATACTGGTATCTTACAAAATTGGCGGCAGAATGTTCTTCTAAAAGGCTCGTGCCAGACTATATCTCCGAAAAAATAATGCTTGAGCTGAAGGGCGACGTTTACACTTGCATGGGATGCAGGAGTTTTCTTACTGTTGACAGGTTTACGAGCGAGGTAGGTAATATTGCAAATGCAAAAAACTTTGACATCGACAAGCATAAGTATTACGGGCGTTTTAACCAAGGTGTCGTAACGATCAGCTTACCTGATATTGCTTTGTCGTCTAACGGAGATTTCGATAAGTTTTGGGATATATTTGAAGAAAGAACAGAGTTGTGTCATAAAGCATTAAGAGCAAGACACGATAGGCTTTTAGGAACTTCATCAGACGTTGCACCTATCTTATGGCAGCATGGAGCTCTTGCGAGACTCAAAAAGCACGAGAAAATTGACCGCCTTCTTTACGATGGATATTCCACCATCTCTCTTGGCTATGCCGGACTGTATGAATGTGTCAAATTTATGACCGGATGCTCTCATTCAGACGAAGGAAAAGGAGAAGAATTTGGCTTGCAGGTAATGCAGGCATTAAATGATAAATGTAATCAGTGGAAAGAAGCAGAAAATATTGATTACAGTTTGTATGGAACGCCGCTGGAAAGCACAACATATAAATTTGCAAAATGTTTAAAATCTCGTTTTGGAGAGGATATTTTTGTTAAATTAGATGGATTTGATAGGAATTATATCACAAATTCTTACCATATTCCCGTTTTTGAACCAATTACCGCATTTGAAAAACTCAGAATTGAATCTAAGTTCCAGAAATTAAGTCCTGGAGGAGCAATTTCCTACATCGAAGTGCCAAGTATGAGTCATAATATCCCCGCATTGTTAAATGTTATTGAATTTATATATAACAATATTATGTATGCCGAAATCAACACAAAAAGCTGTTATTGCGAAAAATGTGGATTTGATGGAGATATTCCTCTCGTAGAAGATGCAAACGGAAAACTTAAATGGCAATGCCCTAATTGCGGCAATGATGACAATACAATGATGGACATTGCATTCAGGGTTTGCGGATATATTGGAACTGCAAAAAATGGAGGAAATCAAGGCAGATATGGAGATATCCACGATAGAGTATATCATTTAGACGACACGGAATATGAGGAGAAATAGTATGGCACAAATTTTTAGAATTAGTGGTTATTTGATAGATATAGATGAAAATTATAGAAAAGAAGAGGTTGAACCAGTCATTACTAGAAGATTAGGCATGTTTAGTCAGCAATTACATATTGAAAGCGCAAATATCGAAGAATGGAGCGACGAGAATCCGTTAAATTATGAAAATTGCGACTTATCGTATTGCTCTCAATATTTTAAAGACAAACAGATTAATAGTAACTTCGGAAGGCCATTACCTGAAGCAGGACAAAAATATAGACATTTTAAGATTGGGAAAATAGTGACGGTTATTGGGATTTCAAGGCACACTGAAACGGAAGAAGTAAGCGTTGTATATAACTATGAAGGACAAATATGGAATAGACCTCTGAGTATGTTCATGAGTGAAGTTGATAGAAGAAAATATCCAAATGTATCACAGAAGTATAGATTTGAACTTGTGGAGGATTAAGCATGAAGTATTCACAGATAAGGAGTATGGACATTTCAAATGGAGAGGGCATAGGTGTTGCTCTCTTCGTTCAAGGATGTCATTTTCATTGCAATAACTGTTTTAATTCCGAAACATGGGATTTTAATGGCGGCAAAGAATGGACAGATAAAACCGAAGAGGAGTTTTTAGAGCTTATAAATAAACCGTATATTCAAAGGGTTTCTATTTTGGGCGGAGAACCTTTAGAAAATTGCAATATTTCGTATTTAAAAAATTTGCTGTTTAAAATCCCACCAAATAAAACCGTCTGGCTATACAGCGGGTTTACATGGGAAGAGATTTCAGAGGTTAGAGAGAGAGAAAGACTTGTTATATTATGTGATGTCTTAGTGGATGGAAGATATATCCACGAATTAAGAGATATAAATCTCAAGTTCAGAGGAAGCAGTAATCAGAGAATCATTGACGTGAAAAAATCTTTAGAATCAGGAGAAGTTGTTCTATGGGATATCTAATCAGCCATTTCAAAGGTAAATATCGGATTCTCTGCCCATATAATCAATACAATCAATTTTCCAGAGACTTAAAAGGGAACTTCGAAGAAATAGATTGCTATATAAAATGTGCGAATAAAGTAACAATTTCACACTATGGGAAAGGAATATTAGAAGCCTATGTTCCATCTATCGGGAAAGGCAGAAACATTCTTCGAGCGATTGAAGAAGATGGCATGAGCGATAAAATCACAAAAAATTTTGAGACGGATTCAGAAGTAATCATTAGGTTCCCGGCGAAAGAGATGGATAAGTTTGAAAAATACTTCAAGCCACTCACGTCAGGAGCCGGAATAAGCCCCTTTTCAACGAAAAACTTGCCAAAAACAGCCTATACCATCGAAGAGGATAAATTGGAGGAGTATAAAAAAATAATCTCGGAATTAAGCTCTGAGACACCGATAGGTATAGCACATCTGACGAATACATTTATTAAATCTCTTGCGACAAAAAGAAACCCGTCAGAGAAAATAAAAGCAGATATGCAAATGAAAGGATTGAGAGGTAAAGAATATATAGACGAAATCGGGCAGTGGGATAACTATATAAGATTCTTAAAAAGGAGTACGAAATGTTCGGATTAATTATGGGCATGTCAGCAATGTTTATGGTAGGTGCTTGCATAGGAATAGGCATGACAGCACTTTGTAGCGCAAGTAGAGAAGCAGAAAATATGGAGGAAAATTTGAATATGAAAAACGTACAGGATATTTTAATCAAGAAACTCACAGATACAGCAGTAATTCCAACAAGAGGAAGTAGTGAAGCAGCAGGAGTTGATTTGTACGCAAATATTTCGGAAGAAATCAAGATTAAGCCGCATGAAACAAAAAAGATTGGAACTGGAGTCGCAATGAAGCTGCCAAAAGGAACATTTGGAGCTATCTTTGCTCGAAGCGGATTAGCAACGAAAAACGGGTTAAGACCTGCTAATTGCGTTGGTGTTTGCGATTCAGATTACAGAGGGGAGTACATTGTTCCGCTACATAATGATAGTGAAGAAATTCAGACAGTTAAGCCGGGAGACAGAATTGCCCAGCTAGTTTTAATGCCATATATTCCAATGGATTTTGTTGAAGTAGGAGAGCTGGAGGAGACAGAAAGAGGAACTGGCGGCTTTGGCTCAACAGGAAAATAGTGTTACTAGAAAGGAGTTGATTTGATGGGTACTGCATTAGCAATTATATTAGGTGCAATCACAGGAAGAATCATTGGTCTTATTATAGAGAAATTTCTATGGTAAAAGAAATCAATGCTGTTCAAGATTTAATTAATGAACTGAAAAAATTTCCTTTAGAAATGGAAGTTAGAGATTATTGCTTTGACAAAATTGAAGAAGCGAAAATAAAAACATGGACGCACGATAATTATCCATATAACTTGCCAGATAAAGATTACGTCTGTATTGAGTGAGGTAAAAATGTCTGTATATATAAGAACAAAAGAGCCGATTAAAGGAGTTGTAGAGTATTCTTTTAAGTTAGATTCGGTGTTAGGAGAAGTAATTTTTGTAGAAAACGGGAACATATTACTCGTTAAAAATTGCGGCATAATTTTATTTTGTTGTTCTATAGATAATATAGAGTATATGGTAAGAATAGACGAAGCAGAAAAAGATTTTGGGGCCGTTTAAATAAAAGGAGAAAAACATGAAAGAAAGATTTAAGAATTTAGAGCCGGGAGATATCATTTTGGTAGCAGATAAGAGAGCAAAAGCAACGATTCCGTATTTAATCATGTATGATAATAAGTGGAATATGATATGTATGGTCTGTGGAGGAATCGTAGGAAGTTTTAAATCAAAAGGAGAATTGTATGAAGCCGCGAAAGAATGCGTGATAGATATAATTCCGCGTCAAATAGCAATTAATATGGCGAACACGCAGCTTGGAGGGAGGTTCGGGTACCCTATAGTGACTCACGATAACGGTGCTTATGTTGACTAGGAGGGAAAATGGTAGAAACAGGCCTTGTTACATTTGTTATTGCACTTATGGCTGTTGTATTTATGGATGATATCCCAAATTCCGTAAAGAAACAACTATACATTAAAAAGCATCCAGAGATTAAGATATTTTTGGACACATATAAACAGCTAAATGAGCGAAGAGAATCAGATTGTGAAGCAATGGGAAGGCTGAGATGTGTAATGACATGTGTCTCGGAAAAAGAAAATCAGATATTGAATGATGCCCATTTCAATTTCTTAAAAGATTCTAAAAAGATGGAACGTTGTATGGAAAGTTTTTGCGAAACAAATAAAAACGTGATTCGAGACGCACAAAAGATTTTTTCCGATGAATTTGATTGTCGAGTAATGCGATGGGCTGAAAGGGCGCGAGTGCAGCAAAAAATCGAAGTTAAAAACAGAAGAGTATAGCGCAGGCTGAAAGGAGGAGCTTATGGAAATCAAAGAAATTAGAGAAATAATTAAGAGTAGTGAATATGACTTTCTCCGCAATAACGAGCATTTAGGAAATAATATTATTTTGCTTACAGTTGGAGGAAGTCATGCTTATGGATTAAATAAAGAAGGCTCAGACTTAGACATTCGTGGTTGTGCCGTAAATTCAAAGAAAGAAATATTATTGGGAAGGGATTTTAATCAAGTAAAAAACGATGCGACTGATACCTTAATTTATTCTTTTAACAAATTAGTTCCATTTCTTTGTGGTTGCAATCCAAATGTAATGGAAATACTTGGGTTAAGACCGGAACATTATCTTTTTATATCTCCAATCGGGCAGGAACTATTAGATAATAAAAAATTATTTTTATCTCAAAGAGCAATAAGATCGTTTGATGGTTATGCATTTAGTCAGCTATACGGACTTAAACAGAAAACTCTCTGTGCTTTGTCTGAAAAAGAGTTCTATGAACATATTTGCGAAGTAATAAATAGAATGCTTTTTAAGATTAAAGACCGATACGGAGAAAATGTACTTATAAGAGTCTTTGCAGGAGAGGACGGAGCTAAGGTTCAAGGAAATATTGATAATCTTTCTCTTGCTGATTTATCGAGTTTACTGGAGCAAATTAATAGTGTATTAAAGGTTTATAAGAAGAACCAAAAAGAACGAAAAAACACAATAAATAGAGAAGCCGCATCAAAACTCAGTGTCAATTTAATTCGTCTTAGAATGATGGGAGTTGACATCCTAGAGAAGCAGGAAATTATCACTTTCAGAGAAAAAGAACACGATTTATTGATGGACATTAGACTGGGAAAATATCTGGATTCAGACGGCAAGCCGAATTCTGCGTTTTTTGATATTGTCCGGGAATACGAGGAGAAATTTGATTACGCAAAAAATAATACTGAGCTTCCAGAAGAACCAGATATGGACAAGATTAATGATTTTGTTATGTCTATAAATGAAAGAATTGTAGGAGGGAATGTATTTGATTGATAGCCGGGAAACAAATGTATATGACGACGGCTGGGACGCTGGTTATTCGGCAGGATTTGATGATTGCAAGCAGGAACTTCTTTCTGTTATTCGTTCTTTGGCTTATGAAGTGGCGACGTATTTATATCCAAGGCAATACGATTATTCAGATGAACAAATAAAAAATATTGCTGTATGGACTGATTTAAGAGAAGAACTTTCAGAGGAATTATAAGGAGAAGCATGACAAAAAAATTTTCAAGAGAGTATTTAACAAAGGAACTAGGGTTGCCGTATGATTGTTGCCCAATCGAAGACAATATTATAGATACTTCTCGCTGGTCTATTATTCATGAAATTATTTTTGAAGATGGCGGGAAATTTTATCGAACAACGTATTCTGAAGGGGCGACAGAAATGCAATGGGAAGAACCATGGGAATATGAGGAAGAAGTGAAATGTGAAGAAGTTGAACTTCGAGAAGTGACAGTAAATAAATGGCTTCCAGTTCAAGAAACAGTCAAATGATATATAGGAGAGAACGATACGATGAATAATTTTTTAAATGGGATGTTTGGAAAAGTAGGAGATGGCATGTGTAGATTATCTATGAATGGAGGAATTGCAGTTAAAACTTCTGGTGGATATAAAAGCTACAATGTCAAAACCGGGAAACTCACTAATTGCAGCAACTTTGTGTTCGATATCGGAGAGGAATTTTTCTTTGTGATTCCAACTAATAAAGTCGAGAAAGGAGATATTATCCTCGTGAATCGCAAGCCCAAATGTGTAATTGATGCAGACAAGATAAAACTCACGGTAATCAATTATGAAGATTCTACGGTGGAGACTATTCTTCCAGAAAGACATGTATTTATGGGTAATACATATTTTTACGGAAAAATCGTTTCAATGTTTGGAAATGACAGCATCAAAGGGAAGAAAGGAACAAACAATATTTTTAAGTATATGATGCTTTCACAAATGATGAAAGGAGATAATAGTAATTCTGCTGGAGTCGGAGGAATGAACTCAATGCTACCGTTCATGATGATGAATGGAAATATGAACGATATGTTCGATGGAATGTTTGATTTTGATGTAGATAGCGAAGAAGATACAGACGAAGAGGAGGAAGCGTAATATGGGATGTGGTTCATGGACAAGAAAAAGCTATGTAGATTATGCAACAGTAAAAGGAATGAGCGTTTCAAGTAAGGGAGAAATTAGCGGCAGTTACTCTAATCAGGAAATGTTTAAAGCTAGAACACTTGATTCGGCGCTTGACCCGAAAAATGCAATTCGGGAGTGTTGCGATACAGAAGAACACCCAAACACAATTCCAGTTATCTTAGCTTTGGATGTTACAGGAAGTATGGGGCAGGCAGCCGTGGAAGTTGCAAAAAAACTTAATGTAATCATGACAAACCTGTATGAGAAAGTTTCAGATGTTGAATTTCTTATTATGGGCATTGGAGATATGGCGTATGATGAATATCCTATTCAGGCTTCACAGTTTGAATCCGACATCCGTATTGCTGAACAGCTTGACAAGATTTATTTTGAATTTGGCGGCGGAGGAAATAGCTTTGAATCATATACGGCCGCTTGGTATTTTGGTTCTCGTCATACAAAACTTGATTGCTTAAATCGTGGTAGAAAAGGAATTATCATCACGATGGGAGATGAAAGACTCAATCCGTACATTCCAACAACTGGAAGATATTGCTCCTTAGCAGAAGTGACAGGAGATGGGGTGCAAGGAAATATTGAAACAAAAGACCTTTACGGAGAGGTTTCCGAAAAGTTTAATGTCTACCATTTAGATGTACGTCATGGAAATAGATGGTGGGACGAAGGCGAGATAGAGAAATCTTTTAAAGAGTATTTAGATGATGAACATTTCAGAAAAGTTACCATTGATAGCATTTCAGATGAAATTGTAGATATTGTTTTAAATGAGGCCGAAAGTAACACGGAAAGTCCAGTTGTTGCACCGTTAAGTTCTGAAGGAATTACTTGGTAGGATAAGGAGATTTGAATAGATGAAAGATATTAAGATTGTAATTGGGGCAAATTGGGGCGATGAAGGAAAGGGATTAATGACTGATTATTTCTCGCAGAAACCAAACACTATAGTTGTTTGCTCGAATGGAGGAGCCCAGAGAGGACATACTGTTGTAACACTAGATTCAATCCGACATGTCTTTCGTCATTTCGGATCTGGTACATTTAATGGAGCAAGTACATATTTATCAGAAGACTTTATTTGCAACCCTATTATTTTTAGGCAGGAGTATGAAGAACTGAAAAACCTTGGGTATGCGCCAAAAACTTATATTAATAACAAGTGCATGTTAACAACTCCGTTTGATATGATAGCCAATCAGATTATTGAAGAAAACAGAGGAAAGCATAAGCACGGAAGCTGCGGCATGGGAATATACGAAACAATTAGGAGGTACAAAGCCGGCGTAACGGATTCAGATTATGGAATAAGAGATTATTATTTGGACAGGTTGACAGATCGGGGAATTGCTATTTCAGATGAGTGGATGAAGATAATTCTCGACGATAGGATTTTTGAGCATTGGTTAGAAGATTTTAACTTTATGTGTGAGAAATCAGAGATTGAATCAAATGATGAATTTTTAAAGAAATTCGATAATATTGTTTTTGAAGCGGGGCAAGGGTTGTTGCTCGACCAAAATAATAAAGAGTATTTTCCGCACCTAACTCCGTCTAATACTGGAATTAAAAATGCAAAAAAGATAATAGAGAGAATTGATTGGGGCGATGAAATAAATATTGAAACATGTTATGTTTCTCGAACTTATATGACCCGACATGGAGCAGGAGATTTTTTGACGGAATGTGACAAGGAGGCAATCAATGCAAATATGTGCGACAAAACGAATGTCCCAAATCAGTTTCAAGATACATTGAGGTATGGACTTCTTATATTGCACGAATTGTACTGTAGATGTGCTAAAGATGTCGGAGAATTCGGAAATGTAAAGTCACTTGCTCTCACTCATTGTAATGAATATAAGTGGGACAATGATTTGCTGACTAAATTATTTCGTGGATGGAGGATTTATTATTCTGGAGGAGAAAACATTGAACAGGTCGATGGGAACTGGACGGCAATGAAGTTATGATGCGCTGTCATGATGGTAGAGTTATCAATATCAAGGATTCAGAAAATATTACATATACCATTGAAAATATAGCCTGCGATGATTGGACTATTGCTGATAATTGTGGAACAAAGGAGAAATTTAGAACAGATGAATTAACAATCATGGCAAGGAAGGATAATAAATTAAATATGAAAAGTATATTTATTAATGATTGTGAATATGGATTACGAAGACTTAAACGAAAAGTAGAAAGATTAAAAAGAAGACAAGAAAATTTAGAACAAATAGAATCATTATCTTTATATGGTGCAGAAGACTTGGGAAGAATAAAAGAAGCGATATATATTTATGAAGATTTAATTGATATATGGGAAAATTAAGAGCAGATGAAAGTTCCCTTTCATCGGGAAGAAAGGGGTGAGTGACATAAGTTTTGTAACAGAAATCATCTGGGAAGGATTTGCAAATACAGATTCTTCTGATGCATTAAAGAAGCAATTTGATAAGTTCTGTGATTGGTGTTGGGGACATGGATATGGTGATTGTGATGTATGTCATAAAGGTTATCATAAATTATATATTCCATTAAGAATCGCAGAAAAACAAAGAGAATTAGGTTTAGCAGAGACAAAAAAGGAATAAGGTAAATGGATAAATTTACGATAACCGTAGAAATATTATTTATGATATTACTTAGTAGATGCGTATTAATTGGGAGAAATAAAGGATGAGATTGATTGAAAGAAGAAATAATATTTGTATTTGAACCAGGAGATATCGTTCTATTTCAAGATTTCCAAGACAGATTTAAGAATAATATTGGTATGATTTTAAGACATAAAGAAAATGGGAATTATGTGATTTTAAGTAACTACAATAGTGTCTATAGAGATATTCACCCATTATGGATTACTGATATTAATAATGTAGAAAGTGTAAGAAATGAGATTACCACATATTACGAAGAAAAAATTACGATATTGCAGAATCAAATTAGAAAACCAACACAAGAAGAAAAAGAAATCGAAAAGATTGAGAAATATAATCAATTAAAGAAACAAATTCTGGAAACTGCAAAAAATATGATTAGTAGCAAAGACGATTGCGATTTTGAAAATAAGTTGAAAGCGATATCAAGTCTAAAGCATGAAATTTTTTCGATTAAATTGGAATGTGTGTCAAATATTAGAAAAGAAAACGGAAGAATTAAAGGAAAGATTAGAGGGGAGGAGAATATTAGAGATATTTCGTTAAAGAAGATAAGTGATGAAAAAATTAAAAAATTTTTAGCGGATTTTAAATAGGATTATAGATTTGTAAAAAAATTAGATTAATACAAAAAAATAAAAAGGGAGATCTAAATGCTAGTACCTGCAATATTATTCAAAGAACAAATAATAGCAGAATTCCAGAGAATCTATTTTACTGAAGATATGATGTATTTAACCGGCTGCTTAGAACAGTGGAGTCCGGATATATCAGCAAGCCCAGAGGAAGGAAAATTTGATTTCGCTATTGTTAGTAATAATAAATTAATAGGATATTTGTCTTATCGCATTGATTATTATTGCTCCAAGGCATATAATTTTGGACTTTTATCTTTCGATAGAGGAAATCCAGTTGTCGGAGAAGAACTTTTTAACAAGATGGAGGAGCTAACAAAAAAGCTCCGTAAAATTGAATGGCGCATGGTTGGTGGAAATCCTGTTGAAAAGCATTACGATAAATTCTGCAAAAAACATGGAGGAAACAAGCATATTCTAAAAGACTCTATTAGAGATCTGAATGGTAATTACCGTGATGATATTATCTACGAAATTATTAGTGACTAAGGAGAAGATGAGATGAGAGCATTATTTTATTTAGAAGACAAGCTTGTAGCAGAAGAATTTTACAAATGCCAGCAGTGGAAAGGGGAAAATGGCAATTATCTCGTGATAGATACAGAAAGAGGTCAAAGACTGTTTTTTGATTTTAGCAAAAATACGAACCCGAATATAGGTACAGTAGAAGACAATATAATGAAAGCAGCTAGGGGCAGAGTTGATTTGAGAAGATTTAAAGCTCTAACATTAGAGGATATTTTAAAAGCGGAGAATTCTTATAATATATCCTATTTAAACTAGAGATAAGATATTAAAAGTTGGTTATAATTGCGGAGGAAAATTTTATGGAAATGAGTTGTATTGCCAGATGTGTATCAATTAGTAAAAAATCCAAAGCACAGGGATTCAAAACATTAGAGGTTGGAGATATAGTTACATTTACGACTCCAATTGAATCGGTCGGAAGGAATAGTAGAGGAGGTACCTATTCTACATATATTAAATGCAAAAATAATAGAACAGGAGAAGAAGGATATCAGAGCTTTAATATGCTGGGGCGTTTGTTGAAAAACTATGAATTTGAGCAGTTAAATAGAGTAGAAGTATAAAAGGAAAGTTTATAGCAAAAAACAAAAAAGGTCGCAATAAGGAGAATAAATATATGAGACTATATGTCGTTAGTGCAGATACATATAATGCTTCATGGGGAACACAAATAAGTATTTTTGGTGTATTTAATGAGAATCATTTAGCCGATGCATTAGAAGAATTGCAACAAAAATATAATTACAATTTTGAGGTAAATGAAGCAAATCTGAATGAATGTACAGATATATACCTTGGTGGGTATCTTGAGTAAATGAAATGGTTACTTTGTAAGGAGAGAATATATGAGGTTAAGCGAAATAGCAGAATATGTAGTAGATAATAATCCGGATTGCTGCGTAAAAAATGAGGTAATTAGAGGTTGTAGAACAGAATCGTATGAAGAAAGCCTTATTGAGCCATTATTAAATTTTTACATGTACGAAAAGATGGATTTATGCGGATGCGGAATTCCAGAAAATACATACGAAGCAATTAGAAGATATCTCCACATCAGAAAAAGCTGTTTTGAAGAAAATCTATCATGGGAAGATGTCACTGAACGCTATAGAACTAATTTGCATATAGATTATGACGATTCAATGAATTATGGGATATTGCAGTTTCTAGCATATATTTTAGACAGTTATGGGTTTACAGAGCACGGCAGCTCAGTTGGCGGTTGCTGGCTAACAAAGGAAGGAGAAAAATTGTTAACTGTATTGGATGCATGGCATGACTTGGAGGAAGAGATAAGATGAAGGAAGAAACGAAAGATACTATCGCCTGTATACTAATTTTTGCGATACCGGTTATTTTACTTGTTTCTTTCGCAGTATATATGTTTTTTCACCCAAAAATAAGAGGAATATCTTATTGCGATGATAATCGTTATTACATGGTTAATGCTATAACAGGTAATAATGAAAGTTCTCCTGATAGTTGGCACTTTGGAGCAATAAAAAAAGAGGATTATGATTCGTGGAAGGATGGAACAGCAACTACAGTTTGGGTTGTTAGTTCGAGAGACGAAAATAGAGGTTGGAGACTTAGATGCAATATGATTTCCACTATCACTATTTATGATAAAAGATATTTGCCATTCGATTTTTAAATATAAGAAAGTAGGGTTAAATATGAAAGAACGAAAAATATATGTATGTGATTTTTGCAATACACCGTATAATGAGAAATCAAAAGCAGAAAAATGTGAAAGCAATCATAAAAAATGTAAAGAGATTGTAGACGTGAGATATTCACCTTATAAATCAGATAATACAGGAAGACCAAAAAAGATTTGCATTAAATTTGATGATGGAGATAATGAATGGTATTCAAGAATGTAAAGAAAGAGAAATTTCACGAGGTGAGAATAATATGCAGAATAAATATTCAAGAAAACAGTTAGAAGAATTATATAATTGCAAAATTTTTAAAACGACAACATGCGATGAAGATAATTATGTTTTTTGGGCGGCACAAGGGCTACCATTTACAGAAAATGGCGAAGACAAGTTATTTGGGGATGCCTGTGGATGGGATTTGGATGAACTGCATGAAGATATCAGGAATGCAATTCGCGAAACTTGCATTGTATTTGACGCATAATAAAAATCTTATGGTTCACGCGTTACAACCTAACAACAATAATAGTTGCAGCAAAACAAGGAGAAGATAAATGGAAACAAATCACTATTCAGAACAAGGAGTTAAAGAGCCAGATGTAATTGAGATAATTAAAAAGGCGATGATGGAGCCTGAAATTTCTATATTATTTTTGCAATCTATTGAAGGATTTGTAAAAGAAGGAGTGACGTACAAATCATTATATAAAAATGTAGTTTCGGATTATGAGAATGTCGTGAATGAACTCAGTGTAGCAGTTCGAATATTAAGAGAAAATCAATTAGAAGATACTTGGATAGAAAACCTTCGAAAACAAAAGGAATAAAGCATAGGAGATTCAAAAATGAAAATAGGCTTAGTAGAATTAAAAATTAATGAAGATAATTATTATAAATACAAGTCATTCAAATATTGTTGCACAAAAATACGAGATAATCCATGCATCGTTTTTACAGGCGAAGATATTGTAGAAGAGAGCGATGATCCTAGTATTTGGAACATCCCAAAGTTTTGTATCAGAAAAGAAGTGACGCAAGACTTCTGGGAAGATACATTTGAGTATACGAATAATTTCCCGATCAACTTTTGTCCTTTTTGCGGCGAAAAGATAGAAATCTCTATTGCTGAGAAAAAAGATATTTCAGATGTATATAACAGATTGGAGGGAAAAAGAAAATCGATTCGCGAAAGAATTATGAAAACGGACAGTAAATCCAGAGATATTAAGCTGAACGGAAAAGCTAGAATCATTGATAGAAAAATAGGAGAATTATGTTCTCTTAGTGAATATCGGGAGGTTGATTCACTATGAATATCGAAAAAGAATTTCTGTATTTAGTATGGCAATGCACTTCAAACGGAAGACAGTATATAGTAGGGGAACTTTCAAAGAATAAACAATATGAATTCTGTTATTGCGGAGAAATCGAAGAAGCTATGAGAAACGGATTTAAGCCGCTAATTTCATTTAGTAAAACTGACGTTGTGTATAGGAGTGAAGAACTGTTCCCAGCTTTTTCAAGCAGGTTGCCAGATAGGAAAAGAAAAGATATTGATAAAATCTTAAATCAATATGGTTTAAATGAATATGATGCTTATGAGCTTTTAAAGAGAAGCGGAGCTAAGTTGCCGACTGATAATTTACAGTTTGTCTATTGTCGGGTTATTTGGAGAAGTGAAAATGGAAATTTTCTCACATATTAGTTGCAAAAAATCTATAGGAGGAAGATATGGGTTGTTCAAAATTTGGCGAAGAATGCTATGAATTTATGTGCGAATTTTCTGAGAACGGAATATGTACTAACGGGGAAAATGAGTATTTCGATTCGATAGAGAGTTTTCTGCCTAAGACAAATTGTGATATTCCCATGCCAAATGTGAAATCACCTAAAACAGAATTAATTTCTGCCGCAGAAGCATATAAGAAAACTCAAGAAGTGCTAAAAGAAGATGATATAAAGTCTTTGAAAGAGATTAACAGTAAAATTTTAGAAGCAACTAAAAAAGGAAGACTTTCTATTACCGGTCTCGGGAAAATAAGCTTTGGGGCGAGAGAAAAATTAGAAAGTTTGGGATACGAAATAATAACAGGTTTTGATCTTAACGAAAGCTATTACATTATTAGTTGGGAGAAGGAGGAAAATTAATTGAAAAGCTTTAAGAAGAAAGTTTATTTCCATAGAGAAAAAGAAGAAAACTGGGATATCGAAGAAGAATCTATATCTAGAGGATTCGATGCCGAAAATATTCTTCGACTGGGCTCAGATGTCGAAATGACAGTCGAAATTAGAGAAGATGGAACGAATAAAGTTTTATCAGTTCAAGGAAAAGATGTGTCAAATTTAGATATTTTCATTTAGGAGGATTTATGTATAAGCAGATTATTATTGCGAGAAAAGATTTAGATATGTCTCCGGGAAAACTCGCGGCACAGGTGAGTCATGCAAGTATGGCTTTTTTAACATCGAAAATAAAAAGAAGCGCGGAAAAAGTAATTAATGAACATATAGGGATAGCATGGACACCTTCAGGCGCTTCGCAGTTCTATCTGCATCCAGGTCTAAACGAGTTTGCAAAGATAGCAAGACAGAACGGTAACCGCTATTTTATTTATAAACCTAAGTATGCCGAATTCCCAAATGGGGAACAGATGATGTGCGACAAGACAACGGTTCGAGAATATAAGACAGCCTTTGCTATCGAGAAAGACTTGTACGAGCAGTGGATTTGCGGCGAATTCACAAAATGCGTTTTGCGAGCAAAAAATAAAGCCCAATTACTGAAAGCAAAAAGAATAGCAGAAGAAATGGGAATGAAGGAGAACGAAGACTTCTGGTTAATTCGGGATAATTGCCATACGGAATTAGAACCGGAAGAGGATGGGAAAACTTTAACGTGCATTGGATTTAAACCGATGGATTCCGAGGTCATTGATAAAATCGGCAAAAAATATCAGTTATATTAGGAGGGTATATGGGTTACAATAAAAAATTGCAGGAACTAATATCAGAAGCCCAAAAGGATGGGTATGATTTTATAGGCGGAGACTCAGCTAAATTTAAAAGAAAAGAAGAATGGCTTTATGTTATGGAGGTATTTATATTTTCAAAGACATGTTATGAGGACAGCGGAAACTATCATATTTTTAAAGATATATATGAGATTCCTCAAAACATATTTCTTAGAATGAAAGATTCTCCTTCTAGCCTTTGGAGAAAAGAAGAAAAAGGATTACATGGAGAAATATTTCAGTTATTTGTTGATAGAATTTTGCGGGAGATATCGGATTTTTCTATATATGATTTCTATTGGTACGGAAATGAAGGGACAACATCGTTCCATCATATTCAATATGAAAGGTACAGTGATTGCGACGACTGTTACGAAGTTCATTTTACGAAGAACGGCGAAGAGTCTACATATCCTGATGGCTACATCAGCTTTTATAAAATGAAAAGAGATGACTACATAGCCGAAAAAGAAAAAAGCGTAAATATGATTCTTGAGAAATTCATGAGACCAAATGTGTAAGGAGAATTTTGTGGTTCAATACCAAGAGATAATTCAAAAACAAGATAAGATAATAAAATTAATCCAGAAAATATCTACTTCTGATAATGTAGAGGAAATTAAAGAACTTGGAGAAGAGTTAGATATGAATATTAAGGCATTAAAAGCTCTTAAAGTCATAAGAATAGTGCAGAAACAGGAAGAGGTAGGCTAAATTAGCTTGCCTTATTTTTTTACTTTAAATAATGAGATTTCTTTCCGAATATGGTAAAATTATAAAAAATGTTCGGAGAGAAGCAATGGATTTAACTAACGATATTAAAATGGCAAACATGACCAAAGAATATATTTTACTACACGGAGAAAACCCACCACATGACTACATAACCCCAGACGGTTATCCTATAGGGGCGTGGTTGATGGGAGTAAGGATTGCGATAAAAAATGGCTTTCTAACAAATCTGCAGGTATTACTATTTAAGACATGCGGGATTGACTTTGGGCAACCAGAGATAGAGAAAAAATCACTTCTTAATATCAAAGATAAGAAATTTCGAGAAATAAGATGGGAAAGTAGGATTGAAGAAGAATATTGGAAAATGGAACAAAAAAATTCAATTCTGAAAAATCTGGAAGAAAAGAAGGAAGAGTATAGGAGGGCTTGGTTCGCTCTGGTAAAAAAGAGATTCGTGGAAGACGAAAGAATCAACCAAAAAATTCTGCTAGAAGAAAGTGTAAAGTGGAACCAACATATTAAAAATTCAATAATAGAAGAAAAAATAAAAAAAGAACATATTAAGATGATGAAATTCGCTATAAACAAGATAAAGGGAGCGGAAATCAAAAAAAGAGAGCACATTAAAAGCAATATATTATTCCTAAAAAACACCAATCCGGAGGAATATGTTAAAAATTTTATGAATTGCACAAACAATAGAGGCGCGGAGTTATTCTATGTAACTAAAACAGGCGTTATTGGAAGTCGGATAATCGTAAAAGACTTTTCTAAAAAAGCTATTTTTCGAGAGCTTAGATATTATAGAAATTGGTATCTCGAGGAATATAAATGTCCAATTACTGGGAAAGTACTTAATTGCTATTTGATATATGCTTTGACACAATTTAAAACATCATATTCCAGTTATCCAGTTATTTCAAAAATTTTTTTAGATACAGAGTATGTGGATGGGAAAAGATTAAGCGGCGGATTATATTGCGAAGGGCAAGAATATATCCACCTAACTCGCACAGAAACATGGAACATAATTGAACGAATGAAAGTGTATTGATATATTTATGGTCAGATTTTATTGAGAATGGAGCTAAATGGTTGACAGAAAATGAAATATTGAATTTTGCTATCTCTCAGGGTATAATTGATATATCATCCGTACAAGAAAAAATAGAGATGACAAAAAGAGAAGAATTATTAAAGAAGCACATTTATAAAATTTGGCAAAGTAAGGACAAGAATTGGTATACGTATTTGCCGGACGAAGTAAAAGGTAGGGTTCAGAGAAAAAGAAAAAGTCAAGAAGAAATCGAGCAGGTAGTTATTGATTATTGGAAAACTGAAGAGGAAAACCCGACGATAGACCAAGTATTTAACGAGTGGAATGACAGAAAGTTAGAACTTCAACAAATTGGACGGGCTACTTATATAAGAAATCAGCAGTTTTACAATAGGCACTATCAAAAATTCGGGAAAAGAAGAATTAAAGGCGTATCAGAAGATGAGTTTAGCGATTTTCTTGAAGCTCAAATTCCTGAACACAAGTTAAAAGCAAAAGCGTTCTCCGGTTTAAAGACAATAACAAGGGGATTCTTAAAGCGAGCAAAAAAGAAAAAATATATCACTTTTCACGTAGAGGCTATGTTGGATGATTTAGATATATCTGAACAAAGCTTTGAAAAGAGTAACAAAAGCAGTGAGGATAGAGCATTTACAGAAAAAGAATTTCCTCGTTTATTGCACTATTTATGCAGTAATATAAACGTTCATAATTTAGGAATATTACTTATGTGCATAACCGGGATGCGAGTTGGTGAACTCGTTACAATAAAATATGAGGACTTTATTTCTCCGAATTTGGTTCAGATTAAGAGGACAGAAACTCGATTTAAAGATGAAACAGATACTTGGAGGTATGAAGTCAAGGAGTCTCCTAAAACAGAAGCCGGAAATAGAATTGCTATTATTCCTAAGTATTATAGCTGGATTTACCAAGAGCTTCGAAAAGAAAATCCATTCGGAGAATTTGTAATGTCAGACGAAAATGGTGAGAGATTGAGAACTTCTCACATTAGGAGAAGATTATATGCAATTTGCAGAGAATTAGGATTTGATAAAGAAAAGGGGACACATACATGTCGAAGGACGTATGCTTCAATTCTGCTTGATAATAATGTTGATAGGAGTCTAATTACTGGACAGGTAGGACATACAGACATTGATTGCACAGAAAAACATTACCATGAAGATAGGAAAAGTCCAGAAACTAAAATTAAGATATTATCAGAAATTCCAGACTTTACAGCGTGATATATTTTTGATATGATTGTTTGGATATCAAAATAAATCAAAGCGAAATACTGTCACAGGGCTAAAATAAGCCATATATGTGGTTTTCACAACGGGTTCAAGTCCCGTCAACTGCATTGTTGGAAGAAGCTGAAGACCTTTGTGGTTTTCAGCTTTTTTTGTTATCGCAGAAAAGTTAAAAAATAGGAGTTTACTATGAGTGTAATAAACGTAGAGCATATTTCAAAATTATATGGGGATAAGATGATTTTGGAAGACTTATCCTGCAGTGTAGATGAAGGGGATAAAATTGGAATTATTGGCATTAATGGGACCGGTAAGTCAACACTTCTTCGAATTATCGCGGGCGAGGAAGAAGCAGATGAGGGAAAAATTATTTTCTCAAATGGTATGACGATTGGCTGGATGGGGCAAAATCCTGAGTTTGATGAAGAGAGCAGTATTTTAAAGTATGTCTGTGAAGGAAAGAAAATAGAAGATGACTATGGTTATGAGAGCGATGCGAAGGCGATGCTTACTGTATTAGAATTAGAGAATTTTGATGAGAAAATTAAAAATCTTTCCGGTGGACAGAAGAAAAGGGCCGCGCTTTGTAAAGTTTTATTGCAAAAGCCAGATATTTTGATTTTAGATGAGCCTACGAACCATTTGGATAATAAGATGTCTGACTGGCTGGAAAATTATCTTAAAAGTTTTCGTGGTGTACTGTTAATGGTAACGCATGATCGCTATTTCCTTGATAAGGTAACGAATCATATTTGGGAAGTAGAAGGTGGCAAAGTTTATTATTATGATGAAAATTATTCTGGTTATCTGGAACGGAAAGCAGAGAGAGAAGAAAGAGAGCTTGCCTCAGAAAGAAAAAGACAAAGTATTCTCCGCAGTGAAGTAAAGTGGGTAATGCGTGGGGCAAGGGCACGTTCGACAAAGCAAAAGGCACGTTTAGAGCGTTTTGAACAGTTAAAAGCGATGGATTCCCCAAAGACAGCAAAGCAGGTAGAGATGGGATCTGTTGGAACCAGACTTGGAAAAAAAACGATTGAACTTTATGATATTTCAAAAGCATATGGAGACAAGGTACTTTTTAAACATTTTTCCTATATATTTAAACGATTTGAACGAATTGGATTTGTCGGGCATAATGGCTGTGGAAAGTCCACATTGATGAAGATTTTAGCAGATTTAGAGCAGGCAGATTCTGGAGCGATTGAATGGGGAGAGACAATAAAAATTGGTTACTTTGCACAGGAATGTGAAGTAATGGATGAAAGAGAAAGAGTTATTGATTACATTAAAGATGCAGCAGAATATGTACGAACTTCCGAGGGACTGGTCAGTGCATCAAAAATGTTAGAACGTTTCCTTTTCAGTTCAGATATGCAGTATACGCCGATTGCTAAGATTTCTGGTGGTGAGAGAAGAAGATTATACCTTTTAAAAGTGCTGATGCAGTCTCCGAACGTTTTAATACTTGATGAGCCGACAAATGATCTTGATATTGCGACACTTCGGGTTTTAGAAGATTTTCTTGATGAATTTGCGGGAATTGTCATCACCGTTTCTCATGACCGTTATTTCCTTGATAGAACAGTTGACCGTATTGCTGCTTTTGAAAATGGAAATATTGTAGTCTACGAGGGTGATTATACAGAATATCAGGAAAAATCAGGAAGAATTGAGGCGGATTCCATTGACAGTGTGGATTCTGGTTCCGGGCTTCATATTAAAAAGAGCAATGAGAAGAAGAAAGAAGGAAGAGAACAGTGGCTTGCTTCTAAAAATAAAGAAAAGAAGTTGAAATTCTCTTATAAGGAACAGAAAGAATTTGAGACAATTGATGAGGATATTGAGAAATTAGAAGAAAAAATTACAGAGTTAGAAGAACAAATCAGCAAATGTGCGACCGATTTCATAAAATTGAATGAATTAATGCAAGAAAAAGAAAAGACGGAAGCCGAACTTTCTGATAAAATGGAACGGTGGGTATATTTAAATGATCTTGCTGAAAAAATAGAAGCACAAAAGAGGGAGAATAATAATGAAAACATTTAAAGAGGCAGATATTTTACTGCCTGGAAAAGAAGTAAATATGGAGAAGTGGTCTGTTATTGCCTGTGACCAGTTTACCAGTGAGCCGGAATATTGGGAAGAGGTAAAGAAATTTGCCGGTGATAGTCCCTCTACTCTCGATATGATTTTGCCGGAAGTATATTTGGAACAGGAAAATCATGAGGAGCAACTTAAAAATATTGAGGCTTCTATGAATAAGTATCTGCATGAAAAGGTTTTTACAGAATATAAAGATGCGATGATTTATGTAGAGCGGACAGACAGTGTTGGGAATGTTCGCGCAGGTATTGTTGGAAAGATTGATTTGGAACAGTACGATTATAGCAAAAAGAGTACATCTTTTATAAGAGCAACAGAGGCAACGGTAGCAGAAAGAATTCCAGCCAGAGTGGAGATTCGTAACAATGCGGTAGTGGAACTTCCACACGTTATGCTACTTGTAGATGATGCGGGAAAGCATGTCATAGAACCGTGTGAGCAGGAAAAGGAACATCTTCCACTTTTATATGATTTTGACCTTATGATGGGCGGCGGACATCTATGTGGCTATCTTCTTGGAAAAGAGGAAAAGAAACGGATTGAAAAAGCACTTACATTCCTGGCAGATCCAAAGTGTTTTGCCGATAAATATCATGTAAAAGACCGTCCGGTTCTTTTGTTTGCAGTTGGAGATGGCAATCATTCACTTGCAGCTGCTAAAGCATACTATGAACAGTTAAAGGCTGCACATCCAGATGAAGATCTGTCGGAGCACCCAGCGAGATATGCGCTCGTAGAGGTTGTAAATCTTCACAGCCCTGCTCTTCAGTTTGAGGCGATTCACCGAATTGTTACCGGTGTTCATGTAGAAGATTTATTAAGCAAGATGAATGCGGCTTTACATATTAAAAAAGAAGGAAAAGGGCAGACCTTCTATACTATTTATAATGGAAAGAAAAAGAAATGTGTTATTGAACGTCCAACGTCTAAGTTAACAGTAGGAAGCCTGCAGAGATTTCTTGATGGATATCTGGCACACAATGGCGGAAAGATTGATTACATTCATGGAGAAGAGGTAGTAGAAAGCCTTGCCAGGGAAAAAGACAGCATAGGATTTATTTTACCGGATATGGGAAAGGAAGAACTGTTCCCTACAGTAATTCATGATGGAGCATTACCGAGAAAGACATTTTCTATGGGACATGCACAGGATAAACGTTACTATACCGAATGCCGCAAAATAAGAAAATAGTATTACAGATACGTTTGATTTTAAATTCTGTAGTGATTATAATAACAGAAAGAAAAATTTTGCGAAAATCTCCGGTAATACATTACTGGAATTAAGGTGTCACAATAGTCAGTTTACTCAAGAAAAGGAGATGATGTTATGCCGACAACATATACACATTATGCCTATGGACAGGAAGTTTTTCATAAACTTCCCGAAGAATTACAAAGAAAAATAGAACCATATATCGAATACTATAATATTGGCGTACATGGTCCGGATATTCTGTTTTATTATCATTCTTATTGCAAAAATAAAGTAAATCAGTATGGGGTAAAAGTACATCACGAACCTGCCAGAGAGTTTTTTAAACGGGCATTTAGGGTGTTTCAGGCACAGGAAAATAAGAATGAAGCATTTGCCTATCTTGCTGGATTTATGACACATTTTATTCTGGACAGTTCCTGTCATCCTTATGTAAGAAAGCGCATAAAGGAAACGGGAATCAGTCATACAGAGATAGAGACAGATTGGGATTTTGAGGTGATGCAGCGTGATGGCAGAAATCTAAATCATTATAAGAGAGCCTGCCATATAAAGGATAAAAAAGAGATTGCCGCCGTAATTGCACCATATTTTAAGAAGTCTGCGAAACAGATACAAGTCAGTCTTTTTCATATGAAACTGGTGATCAATTATATTTTCCGTTCTGGATTTGGAGTAAAGAGAGCGATTACAACAGTGATTGGCGGATATGTCAGTCCAGAATTAGATCTGCATCATCATTTTATTCCAAAAGAAATCAATCCGGCGGATGCAGAAACCTGTAAACATCTTTGGGAACTCTATAACGGCAGTCAGGAACTTTGTGTGGAGATGATAATAAAGCTTTATAAGGCGTTACATAGTATGGATATGTCTTTTTGTAAGGAGAGAAGATTGTCCAGAAACTTTTCTTAGAGTGTGTTTGGAAAATCATTAAACTTAAGAGAAAATTAAAAAGGAGAGGCGATATGAAAAAGAAATTAACAGGAATACTTTTACTGTTGCTGTTTATTGCCCTGCCTTTGCAGGGACAGGCAAAAGTGAAAGCACCGAAGAAACAATGCCATGCTTATGTGGTGATGGATGCAGGCTCTGGGGAAGTTCTTTTTGGGCAGGATGCAAATAAAAAGATTTATCCGGCAAGTACAGCAAAGCTTATGACAGCGATTGTTTGTGTAGAAAAGGGAAATGTAAACTCTGTGATAAAGACAAAGTCTGATGTTGTATACCGCACAACGCCGGGTACATACAGCTTAGGAATTGGTGCAGGAGTAAACTATACTTTTAAAGATTTATTACATATGAGTTTGATGTCTTCTGCAGCAGATGCGACAGATTCTCTGGCAGTTGGTGTTTTTGGTTCTAAAAAGGCCTGCGTAGAAGCAATGAACGAAAAATGTAAAGAACTTGGTTTAAAGAAGACCCATTTTGATAATCCGGTTGGTTCTGATATTGGCGCAGGATATAATGAAACTTATGCCAGTGCAAAGGAAATGGCTAAAATATGCCGTTACGCAATGGCAATACCATTAATTCGAAGTGCTGTTTCAAAGGCACATTATTCCACACAAAAAGGCGGAATGTATGTTAATACAACAAACTGGTTTTTGAAAGGAATGGCTTATTATGACCGTGATACATATAAGATTATCGGTTCAAAATCCGGCACTACCAATGCAGCAGGCCATGTATTTATTGCAACAGCAGCGGATTATGAAGGACACGAACTGATTTGTGCCTACTTTGGAAATGTCAGTAAAGAAAGTACATTTGCTTCTATAAGAAGCCTGTTTGATTACGCATTTAACAACTATAAAAAGGGTAAACTTACCCTGACACCAAGTAATTACGATGTGAGAAGTTCCCAAAAGTACGGCGCGGTTTATAGCGAATATTCTGCACTTCATTGTTATCCAGCGCAGAAAGACGGTCTGTTTGCACCAAACAAGGCAATTACAAGAAAACAGCTTGGAACAATGCTCGAAGCAATTGGTTCTTTAAAAGATAATGCAACCTTATCTGCTTTTGTTTCCGAAAATGAAAATGGAACTGTAACGACTACTCGTTTTGCACAGCTTCTTCAGGAATTATATCCAGTAACTATATCGGATAAAAAGGCAGAAGAAGTGCTGGCTTCCTGTAGCAGTATAGATACAATGGATGAAACAGCAAAAGAAGCTTATGCTTCCTTTGCATCGGGTGCATTAGCAGTAGATGATTCCTGCAAAACAGCCAATCAGCGTATTACAAGAGGGCAGGCATTGTTGATTGCGGATAAACTTGCTGATTATCAGATGAACTATCTTGCAGATCATGCACAGACACAGATTGCAGAAGTTCGCCAGATTCCGGGAAAAGACGGAACAATCACACTGCCAGCTATGTCCTATACGACATTTAATAAAAAGTGGAGTGATAGCTTAAAAGAGCAAAAAGAAGCGCAGGATGCAGAGGCAGCAGCAAAAAAAGCAGAAGCAGAGCGAAAGGCAGCCAAAGAAAAACAGCCAAAAAAAGATGCGGAGCAGATAACAGAAGAGACCAAGTCAAAAGAAAATGCTTCACAGGCAACAACAGCCACACAGAAACAAAAAAAGAAGTAATAACAGAGACAAAAAAGAAAAAAGTAAAAAAATAAAACAGAAAATGAAATAAAAAGAGGTAATAAGTTATGGGGAAAAAACTTTATAAATCATCTTTAGACAGAAAAATATGTGGTGTTTGTGGAGGTTTTGCAGAATTTTTCGGAATTGATGCGACAATCCTTCGTCTGCTCGTTGTTCTTTTTACATTAGCAGGAGGTTCCGGTGTATTATTTTATATTGTTGCAGCGCTTATTATGCCAGATGAGCCAGAGTATTATTAATGATAAAGTGGAACTAGTAATTTAGAGGAAAAGAAATGGACATTTCAAAAAAACTTGTAGAGACGCATTCCTTAACGAAAGAAGAATGTCTGGAATTATTTTCATTATTTAATAATTCTGAAGTCATGGAATATTTAAAAGAGGAAGCTGTCAAAGTACGCAAACAGTATTATGGAACAAAAGTATTTACAAGAGGACTGATTGAGTTTACAAATTACTGTAAAAACAATTGCTATTACTGTGGAATACGAAGAGATAATCGTAATGTAGAACGATATCGCCTTAGTGAAGAAGAGATTCTTGCATGTTGTGCAAATGGTGAAAAGTTAGGCTTTCGTACTTTTGTATTACAAGGTGGGGAAGACCCGTGGTATACGCAAGAGCGGATTGCAGATATTGTAAAAAAGATAAAGAAAGCACATCCAGATTGTGCGATTACATTATCAGTCGGAGAAAAATCAAAAGAAATATATAAAGCATGGAAGGAAGCGGGAGCAGACCGCTATCTGCTCCGCCATGAAACGGCCAATACATCACATTATCACATGCTCCATCCAGAAAGTATGCATCTTTCTAATCGCAAACAATGCCTTTATGATTTAAAGGAACTTGGCTATCAGGTGGGTGCCGGATTTATGGTGGGGTCCCCGGGACAGACATGGGAACATTTGGCAGAAGATTTAGTCTTTTTGCAGGAATTACAACCACAGATGGTTGGCATTGGCCCGTTTATTCCACATCATGATACAAAGTTTGCAAAAGAAGAAGCAGGAAGCGTAGATTTAACATTAAAATTATTATCGGTACTTCGATTGTTATTACCGAAAGTATTACTTCCGGCAACAACAGCACTTGGAACGTTAGATCCATTAGGAAGAGAAAAAGGTCTTAGTGCAGGAGCGAACGTAGTAATGCCAAATCTTTCTCCAGTAGAAAATCGAAAGCAGTATGAGCTTTATGATAACAAGATATGTACGGGAGATGAGGCAGCTAAATGTAAAAACTGTCTGTCTGCCCGAGTGCGTTCTGCCGGGTACGAACTGGTTGAGGACAGAGGCGATTATATCGGTTAGATCATCCAGCCGCTTCATGATTAATATTGGTTACTAGAGCATGTTTGAAGAATGATAGAAATGTATCAGTAATTAATATTATAATGGAAGCAAGCAGGGCGAATTCGTGATACTATATAAAAAACGAATTTTATTTGCAATTATAAATTTATAATTGCAATAAGTAGAAAAAGAAAGGGGAGCATGATGAAATATTGTTTTGGAGTGGATGTTGGAGGAACAACTGTAAAACTTGGTCTTTTCACAGTAGAAGGAGAACTTCTTGATAAATGGGAGATTAAGACTTACACAGAAAACGAAGGAGAACGTATTCTGCCAGATGTTGCAGAGGCAATTAAGGGAAAAATTGCTGAAAAACTTCTTAAAGCCGAAGAAATCTGTGGCATTGGAGTAGGAGTGCCGGCACCTGTAGATAAAAACGGAGCCATTGAACGTGCCGCAAATGTCGGCTGGATGGCAAAAGAAATCAAAAAAGAATTGGAAGAACTCACAGGTTTCCCATGTGTTATTGGAAATGATGCCAACGTAGCAGCTCTTGGTGAGATGTGGAAGGGTGCCGGAGAAGGAGAAAAAGACTTGATCATGGTAACACTTGGAACTGGCGTTGGCGGCGGTATCATCATTGATGGTCATGTGGTAGTCGGAGCTCACGGAGCAGGTGGAGAAATCGGACATATCACAGTAAGAGATGATGAGACAGAGGCTTGCGGATGCGGAAGAAAAGGATGCCTTGAACAATATGCTTCTGCAACCGGGCTTGTCCGTCTGGCTAAGAGATATTTTGAGAAAAATACGAAAAACAGTATTTTAACTGGAAAAGAAATCACTGCAAAAGAAGTATTTGATGCAGCAAAAGCAGGAGATGCAGCGGCTTTAGAAATTACGGAAGAATTTGGTGCATATCTTGGACAGGCATTAGTAAATTTAGCAGCAACCGTTGACCCTGCTGTATTCGTCATTGGCGGGGGTGTGTCAAAAGCAGGAGATATTCTTTTAGAGACTGTAAGAAAATATTTCTATGATCATGCATTCTATGGAAATCAGAAAACAAAAATTACACTGGCAACTCTCGGAAACGATGCGGGAATTTATGGTGCAGCAAAACAGGTGCTTTAAATTCTGATTGCTGCAGGCAAAATAAAAAGTACAATACTTTATTAAAAAGAGGATTATAAATTTTAACAACAGAGTTTTATCATGCATATATTCATAGATGCCGATGCCTGTCCGGTAGTCGGCATAGTAGAAAAAATAGCAAAGAAATACAATCTTCCCGTCACCTTATTATGTGATACCAATCATGTTTTGTACTCAGAGTACAGTGAGGTGATTGTTGTCGGAGAAGGGGCAGATGCAGTGGATTATAAATTAATCAGCATCTGTCAGAAGGGAGATATTGTCGTTTCGCAGGATTATGGAGTGGCAGCGATGGCACTTGGAAAGGGTGCGTATGTGATTCATCAGTCAGGCAAGTGGTACACGAATGACAATATTGACCAGATGTTGATGGAGCGGCATCTGAATAAGAAGGCGAGAAGAAGTTCTCATAAAAATCATCTGAAGGGACCGAGAAAACGGACAGAAGAGGACGATGTGAGATTTGCACAATCGTTTGAGCGGCTGATTTTAAGATAAAGAAATCCTGAAAGAATTAGAATCATTAGGAAAGAATGAGAAATAAATTCCCTCTTGTTTTTCTTATCTTATCCCCGTATAATAGCAGAGAAAAACAAGAGAGGATAAGGAAAGTTTATGAATGAATCAAATCAAGTAATTCGTGATGCGAAGAAGCTGGGCCTGCCGAAGATGCTGATTCTTGGTGTGCAGCATATGTTCGCGATGTTTGGTGCTACGATTTTAGTACCGATTCTGGTCAATAGTTATTTTATGGATGCCTGTGGAGAACATCCGACAAGGGGACTTACGGTAGCGGTAACACTGTTTTGTGCAGGATTTGGAACATTATTATTCCATGTATGTGCAAGAATGAAGGTTCCGGCATTCCTCGGTTCTTCTTTTGCGTTCTTAGGTGGATTTTCTACAGTAGCGCATTTGAATACGGGAATTTATGCAGGAATGAGTGCAAATGAAAAGGCTGCTTATGCCTGTGGTGGTGTAGTGGTTGCCGGTCTTTTATATGTAGTAATGTCACTTATTATCTGCTTAGTTGGTATTAAGCGTGTTATGAGATATTTACCACCAGTTGTAACAGGTCCGGTTATCATCTGTATTGGTCTTAGTCTCGCATCTTCTGCGATTTCCAATGCTTCAACAAACTGGTTTTTAGCATTTGTGGCATTGGCAGTAATTATCGCCTTTAATATATGGGGCAAGGGTATGTTTAAAATTATCCCAATCCTTATGGGAGTTGTGATTTCTTATATCGTTGCGCTGATTATGAATGCAGCCGGCTTTACCAATCCAGATGGTTCTGCCATTTTGAATTTCTCATCTGTAGCTTCTTCTGGTTTTGTAGGACTTCCTCCATTCCAGATTTGTAAGTTTGATGTGACGGCAATTCTTGTTATGGCTCCAATAGCAATCGCAACAATGATGGAACACGTTGGAGATATGTCTGCCATTTCTGCAACAGTAAATAAAAACTTTTTAGCAGATCCGGGACTTCACAGAACCCTTCTTGGAGATGGTGTAGCAACTGCATTAGCTGGTTTGATCGGTGGTCCTGCGAATACAACTTATGGGGAAAATACTGGTGTATTAGAGTTAAGTCATGTATATGATCCTTTAGTTATCCGTATTGCAGCCTGCCTTGCAATTATCATCAGCTTTATTCCAAAGGTATCTGCGATTATCAGTACGATGCCATCTGCCATTATTGGTGGTGTCAGCTTTATGCTTTACGGTATGATTTCCGCTATCGGAGTTCGTAACGTTGTCGAGAATAAAGTAGACCTCACAAAGTCAAGAAATCTGATTATTACAGGTGTTATCTTTGTGTGTGGACTTGGATTTAGTGATGGATTAACTTTCACAGTAGCAGGAACATCTATCACACTTACTGCATTATCCATTGCGGCCATCGCAGGGATTCTCTTAAACATTATCCTTCCAGGAAATGATTACGAGTTTGATGAAAGTTCTGATTTGTAGGAGAAAATAGACGCTCCAGACTCTCTTCGGGGGCGTCTCTTTGCCTGCGGCAAATTCCTATTTGATTAGTTCGTTTCTTTGGCAATAACCAGATTCACTCCAGCTTTTTCATAAATATCTTTTGTATTTTCTGACAGGCCAAAGTCAGTAATGACCATATTCAAGTCATCTAATGATGCGTAACTAGAAATAGAAGTTGTGTTAAACTTCGTATGGTCGATTAACGCAATGGTCTTAGCAGAGGATTTTACACATCTTCGTTTTAAGTCCGCTTCATAGATACTGAAGTCGGTGAGACCATTTTCTACAGAAAAACCACGGGCAGATACAAATGCGATATCTGTATGAATTTTTTTCAATAAATCTTCTCCGAGTAATCCTTCGATAGAGGAGGATACGGAAGTTACGATTCCTCCGGTTAAAATAACAGTGATACCGGGAATATCTTTTAATGCCATAGCAAGATTGATTCCATTTGTAATGACAGTAAGCTTGGTGAAACCAGAGAGCTTCATTCCAAGTGTGTAGCAGGTAGAGCTGGCATCTAAGTAAATGCACATATGATTTTTTATTAATTTTATCGCTTTATTTGCGATTGCTTCTTTTTCCTTTTGATTCTCCAAAGCCCTTTCATCAAAGAAATATGCTCTCCCCGTTAATTCAATGTTATCAAGGCTTCTATCATTATATACGGCACCGCCATGTGTTTTTGTAATAAGATTTTCCCTATCCATCTGGTTTAGGTCAGTACGGATTGTTGTGGTGGATACATCAAGAAGCTGGCTTAATTCCTTTGTAGTTGCTTTTCTATTCTTATTCAGATAATCCAGAATCTTTTTCTGGCGTTCTAATTGCATCATAGTAGGTTCCTCCCAATATATTGTTGTTTCATTATACCCTGAATCGTGAAATTATTCCAGTGAAAAGAGAGAAAAAGTTAAGATTCGAGGATAAAAACAAGAAAAAATCTTTGTTTACTTATTTTTACTTATTTTTTCTTGCTTTTAAGCTTGCATTTCCTTTTAAAATGTGTTATATTCATATCATCAAACAAAGCAAAAACAAATGGAGGTTAAACAAATGAAATTTTTTGTGGATACTGCTAATGTAGCAGACATTAAAAAGGCTAATGATCTTGGAGTAATCTGTGGTGTAACAACAAATCCATCCTTAATTGCAAAAGAGGGAAGAGACTTTACAGAAGTAATTAAAGAAATCACTTCTATCGTAGATGGACCAATCAGTGGCGAAGTGAAAGCTACGACAACAGACGCAGAAGGCATGATCAAAGAAGGCCGTGAAATCGCTTCTATCCATCCAAACATGGTTGTTAAAATTCCTATGACAGTAGAAGGATTAAAGGCTGTAAAAGTTCTTTCTAAAGAAGGGATTAAGACAAATGTTACATTAATCTTCTCTGCAAACCAGGCAATCCTTGCTGCTAACGCAGGTGCTACATATGTTTCTCCATTCCTCGGAAGATTAGATGATATCAGCCAGCCAGGAATTGATTTAATCAGACAGATTGCTGAGATCTTTGACATTTATGCATACGATACAGAAATCATCGCAGCTTCTGTAAGAAATCCTATCCATGTAACAGACTGTGCTTTAGCTGGTGCTGATATTGCAACAGTTCCTTACTCTGTAATTGAGCAGATGACAAAACATCCATTAACAGATCAGGGTATTGTAAAATTCCAGGCTGATTACAAAGCTGTTTTTGGCGAATAATACGAACGTAAACATAAAGAAATATAAATAAACAACAACACACATTAAAACCACATAAGTTAACACACACGAATAAACAATAACACACAAAACATATATAAGAATAAAGTTTGGTTTAATAGGCTACAGACAAAGCCATTGTCCTGAATAAATCATAAATATGTCTTATTCGGGACAATGGCTTTGTCTAATGAATTAAATAGTAAAATCGAACAAATTGAGGCCGATTTTTTTATCGTATTTTCTGTCAATTACTCCATCGCTAATCTGAATCTGGATTTCAGCTGTAGCACTGACATAGGCCATACTTAAATGCCCACCAAACACATGTCCATCTTTGTCCCCGGCAGCCATATGAAGATGAAGATATACTTCGCCGTCCTGTCTTGTGACAGTTCCTGTCAAGGAAACAATTTCATAAGCTCCCTCGAAGTGAATAGGGTGGAACTTTTTTTCTACCGTGTCAAAAACACCGGTAGTAAAGTCATTAAGTGCTCCTAATCCGTTAATCTGTGCGAGCTGAATATTTTCTTTTTTCGCTACTTTTTCAATCTGTTCTATAATTTCTTCGCCGGGGTCAAGGCGGAGATAAATGGTATCTTTAAAACGTCTGTAATCCATGTCAAAATCTCCTTTTTAGTTCTGGTTTTATAATAGGTTTAAAAATCTTTTAATAATTTCACAGTTAGAATCAAGTGAGAGCCAGATTAAAAATTTATTTTGGCAGATTTACTATATGATCTATGCTGAAAAATAAAGATTTTCTTAAATTATAGCACTATTTTTCATACATAGAAAGTAGTAAGAGGATGTCATGAATAATATTCCGTTACAGGAAGTGAAAAATAGAATCCATAACAACATATAAACCTATTGACAAAGTAGGAATAAAATTGTACTATGCAGACAATATAACATTTGGAGGATTTTATTATGGCATCAGTAGAACAGAATAAAAAGAAAGAAGATTTAGAGAATTATTTAAAAGAACTCGGTAGTGTTGCGGTAGCTTTCTCCGGAGGAGTAGACTCTACATTTTTACTGAAAGTTGCACATGATACATTAGGAGAAAAATGTATTGCAGTTACCGCAAAATCCTGTTCTTTTCCAGAACGAGAATTAAAAGAAGCAAAAGCTTTCTGTGAAAAAGAAGGTATCCGTCATTTAGTCGTAGAATCCGAAGAATTAGACATTGAAGGCTTCCGACATAATCCAAAGAATCGCTGTTATCTCTGCAAAAAAGAACTCTTCGAAAAAATATGGAAAATAGCAAAAGAGGAGCATGTAGTGGCAATCGCAGAAGGTTCTAACCTTGATGATAACGGCGATTACAGACCAGGCTTACAGGCAGTCGCAGAATTAGGGATTAAAAGTCCATTAAGAGCCAGCAAATTAAATAAAGCTGATATTCGTGCCCTCTCAAAAGATTTAGGACTGCCAACTTGGAACAAACAATCATTTGCCTGCCTTTCCTCGCGTTTTGTATATGGAGAAACTATTTCCGAAGAAAAATTAATAATGGTAGACAAGGCAGAACAGTTACTCCTCGATATGGGATTCCATCAGGTGCGAGTAAGAATCCACGGAACAATCGCACGAATTGAAATCTTGCCAGAAGAATTTCCGAAATTAGTGGAAGAAACCAAACGAAATCTGATTACGAAATCTTTCAAAGAATATGGATTTACTTACGTTACAATGGACTTAACAGGATATAGAACAGGCAGTATGAATGAAACTTTGAATTCTGATTTGTAAGGCTGTGAAACAGACGCCAGAAAAGAGAGCCTATCCCCTATATTTGTGACTTTAGTCGCGGCGGTTTGAATACTCG